>Ga0206962_1047_pt1 | contig 45877 bp, 42 predicted proteins | sample Alteio_BWOrgHeat_27_FD_153241 | JGI IMG/M metagenome (GOLD analysis project Ga0206962, IMG submission 153241) | Enriched cells from forest soil in Barre Woods Harvard Forest LTER site, Petersham, Massachusetts, United States -... | ecosystem: Environmental > Terrestrial > Soil > Temperate forest >...
AAAATTAGTTAAAGGTTCGTTGATTTTTTTACTTGCCAAATGCGGTATTGAATGCTTTCATTGTGGTCTAAATTAGGGGCTAACCATCCTATTCGTTGGGAGGCCAACGTATTGCTTAATGCTTTATAGTTACTGATTGTTAAAAGTCTTCTTCGAGGCTGAATTTCTGTGCTTCATTGGCATTACCCACACCAGCCTTTTTATATTCCGCAACTCGTTTTTCAAAGAAGTTGGTTTTTCCCTGAAGGGATATCATTTCCATGAAATCGAACGGGTTGACGGCATTGAAAGCTTTAGGGCATCCGAGTGCCACCAGCAGCCTGTCGGCTACGAATTCAATGTACTGGCACATATTGTCCGAATTCATTCCTATTAAGCGGACAGGAAGTGCAGAACAAACGAATTCTTTTTCAATTTCCACAGCATTTCTGATGATATCAGTAACCTGTGTTTCCGGTAATTTATTCTTGAGTTGTGAATAGAGCAGACAAGCAAAATCACAATGCAATCCTTCATCACGGGAAATCAGCTCATTGGAGAAACTAAGACCTGGCATCAGGCCACGTTTTTTGAGCCAGAAGATAGAGCAGAAGCTGCCGGAGAAGAAGATTCCTTCCACTGCGGCAAAAGCAACCAGCCGCTCGGCAAAACTTCCGTTAGAGATCCATTTCAATGCCCATTCCGCCTTTTTGTTTACACATGGAACGGTTTCAAGGGCATGAAACAAATGATCCTTTTCTTTCGGATCTTTAATATAGGTATCAATCAGTAAGGAATAGGTCTCACTGTGAATATTCTCAATCATAATCTGAAACCCATAAAAACAACGGGCTTCCGGAAACTGAACTTCCTTCATAAAGTGAACAGCCAGATTCTCATTCACAATTCCATCGCTGGCAGCAAAAAAAGCAAGGACATGCTTGATAAAATGCTTTTCATCATTATTCAGCTTATTCTCCCAGTCGGCAGTATCCGCACTCAGGTCAATTTCTTCGGCAGTCCAGAAACTGGCCTCTGCCTTTTTATACATGTCCCACATTTCATTGTGGGTAATAGGAAAAAGAACGAATCGGTCCTTATTCTCAACTAAAATTGGTTCAACTGCTGCCATTTATTATAATTCCTCGCGTTAATTAATGTGATTCTAAAAACCGTTCGTTCTTTACCTTTTTCAAAAACCAAAAACCATGTTTGCTTAATCCCTGCTAAATCAAGCCTTTATGCTGAATGCCTTGAATGAGGCTGAATTGGTGATTAGCGGTTTACAAATTTTGTTTAAAAAACGGTGGGAGTCAAGTCTATTCAATTAACATTCGACCTAAGTTTTAAACAGGAGAATTTCGTCGAAATGTTAATTAAATTCTAAACCAGTGATAAATAAAAGGCTTGAAAGAAAAATGAAGTGTGTGTAATTTTTTCTTTACTTTTTTTATGGAAAGAGGAAGGCGATTGAATTATTTATGTAGCTTACCGCGAAGCCTTTTTTTCCTTTTTATACGCAACTGCCGTCTTCTCCAGTTCCCGGAACCATTGTTTACCATACTTCCGCTCCAAAGGCTCCTTCAAAAAGCGATAAACAGGCACATCCAGTTTCTCACCACAAGCACAGGCCGGCTTACAGAGATCCCAACGATCATAATTCAGCGCATCACCCGCTTTTGTCTTTTTTACCCGTATCGGATACAAATGACAAGAGATCGGTTTCCGGAAGCCAATCTTATTATCCTTCCAGGCTTTTTCAATACCACACTTGGCTGTTCCGTCCTTTTCAAAAAAAGTATAAGCACAATGCTTCCCTTTCATGAGCGGAGTGGTATCATCTCCATCACTGTCAACCACATGAGTACCCTGCTCCTCTATCGCCTTTACCCCATTAGCCGGCAAATAAGGCTTTACCTGGGGCCAGATAGCATCCAGAATAGCCATCTCCTCTTTCTCCAGCGGTGCACCCGAATCACCTTCCACACAACAGGCTCCTTTACAGGCATTCAAATCACATACAAATTTTTTCTCCAGAATCTCTTCTGAAATAAGGGTCGTTCCGATTGCTAACATGGTTCTGAATGAATGTCCCCAAAGTTAACACAATATTGCTTCCTGATGCCGGTTTTTCGGTACACCTATCTGGGTTAAGATGAATCGTTTACCTTTGGGTTCTTTCACATTTAAAACCCTGGCAACGAAGCATCACAAACATATCCGATTGATTTTTTTGACAAAATCAGCTGATTCTTTCGTGTTAATTTTTAGATTAGTCTAAATATTATTTTTTGCAAGCATAAATATGAACATTATATTTGCACCCTATTAACTCTTTGATCACTGTGATACGACTTCCAGGTTCCCTATTAACCACCCTTTTGCTGATTGCACAAATCCCTTTCTCCTTTGCCCAGCGCGGCGATACCCTTAATCGTATTATTCCCGCTGAAAAATGGTGTTATCATTTTCAGTTTACCGCTATCGATCAGGGACATCCGGCTTTTAATTCCCCTTATACCGGAAAAAATAGCTTTACTCCGGCCGCAGAAGATGCCCTTTCTGTAACCTCTTCCCTTTATCTGGGCGTAAAGCTCTGGAAAGGAGCCAGCATATTTGTAAACCCCGAAATAGCCGGTGGACGAGGAATGAGCAGCACCCTGGGTATTGCCGGTTTTCCAAACGGCGAAACCTTTCGTATCGGCGATCCCGCTCCGGCACTGTACCTTGCCAGAGGCTTCATCCGTCAGCATATCGCACTCGGAGGAAACAATACCGATACCCCCGATTGCAGCAGCACCCAACTGGGAGGAGAATGTCTTCCTTCCCGAAGACTGACCATCACCGCCGGTAAGTTTTCCATGGCCGATATCTTTGACAATAACTCCGTCAGTCACGACCCCCGTAAACAATTCATGAACTGGGCTCTGATGAACAATGCCGCCTGGGATTATCCTGCCAATACCCGGGGCTATACCGAAGGCGTGGTAATTGAATACTATTCAAAAGCCATTATCCTGAGGGTGGCCGAAACCCTGATGTCGAAAGAAGCAAACGGAGAGGTAATGGAGACCGATATTACTAAATCAAGAGGTGAAACCTTTGAAGCGGAAAAAGATTACAAAATTAAAAACAGAAAAGGCGCTGTACGCCTCCTGTTGTTTCATAACCTGAGCCATGCCGGAAATTACCGCACCGCCATCAACAACCTCTTAAATCGCACCGATACCACCATGAATGTCAATACCGTAACCACCAACGAGGGCAATAAATACGGGTTTGGTATCAATGCGGAACAGGAACTGACTGATAATGTATCAGCCTTTTTCCGCTATAGCTGGAACGACGGACATACCGCCACCTGGGAATTTACCGAAATAGACCGCAGCCTGAGTACCGGCTTGCAGATCAAAGGCTCCAAATGGAAACGCCCCAACGATATGCTGGGCGCAGCATTCCTGGTAAACGGACTCAGCAAGGATCACTGGGACTTTCTCAACTACGGAGGATATGGTTTTATGCTGGGTGATGGCACTTTGCCTCATTACGGCTCCGAACAGATCTTTGAAACCTATTACAGCATCCCCCTTGCCAAAACCATCTGGCTTAGCGGCGATTATCAATTTGTAATGAATCCGGGTTATAACCGGGAACGGGGACCTATTAATGTAGGAGCGCTGAGGGTACATATTGAGTTTTGAGGTTTTGAGGCGGGTGGCAGACACAAAATGGCCTGAAACAGTCCATCTACTCAATCAAACCTGTCATTTACTCAATCTTCTGTGCTTTAATTCCATTTCTCTCTATCTTAGCTCATAACCCACTAAATTTCAGATGCCATGATCTTGTTTTATACCATTCTGTTTATCATGCTCTGGGCTTTTATTACCTTCCTTATCCAGAAGTTCCGAAAAGACAAGGCATTCAAAAGGAAGTTCTATGATTTCGGGGATGGGAATTTTCTGGTTTACACGCTCTTTGTCCTGATTGTTTCCTATTTCCTGGTTATTTTCCTGATGAACGAGCCTCATTTTGAGAGCAAAAAGGAACAAATAGACTACGGAAACAAGACGGCTCAACCCTGGCTCGTAAGTAGCGGATATCAATCCTTGCTTAGCAAAGACTCTCTTGATCTGGATGTTCAATTTTTCTGGATACAGGCCCACTTTAGTCGTTATCAGAAACTTTGCCCCAGTCCCCAAAAATATGATGATGAAGGAACGTCCATTTTTGACTACTATACTCGCCTCACCCAGCTCTCTGATCCGGTCAAGGTAGACATCGGTAACCTCTTTCTTGGTATTTATTACTATATGAAAGATGATAAAGACAATTCCAGATCCTTACTCGACAGAGTAAACAACCGGAAACTCAAATACCTGAATGTTTATGCAGGTATGAATAACTATTACTTTCAGAAACATATTGAGGCCAAAGAGAATCTGTTTCAGGAAATTAAACTGAAAGGTTATGTAGAAGGGGCTTATCATTACCTGGCCCTGATCTATGAACATGAATTTCGGGATCAGGATCTGAAATCTTTGGTATACAATGAGGCTAGCAGTAAATACGTTCCTTATGAATTAAGAACATCGGTTTATATTAAGAATAATGACGTCTCTTCCTATTTCAAAGATCTGTTTAAACAGATCTTTCGGAATACGAACATCATAGGTTTCTCCGGAGCGCTGCTCATTCTGTTGATCTGGGTGATGTATTTGCACCGGGTTAATCTAAACAGAAAAAAGTCCCTCTTCAGTTCATTCCTTGCCGTACTTCTTTCTGCCGTATTGGTATTACCAGTTTGGCTGCTATACGACTTCTACAAATATGCGCTGCATTTTGATCTTGACGGAGGCTTTGTACACGATTTCTTCTACTGTGTTTTTGGCATTGGTGCGATCGAAGAACTAGTCAAGATTTTTCCTTTCCTGCTCATCCTCTGGTTTACCAAAGCCATTAAAGAACCTATCGATTATATCATGTATGCATCCCTCTCTGCACTTGGTTTTGCCTTTGTAGAGAACTTCCGTTATTTCCAGGACGGAAGTCTCAACATTATGCATTCCCGAGCACTAACAGCCTCTATCAGTCATATGATTGATTCTTCCATTGTGGCTTATGGTCTCATCCTGGCTAAATTCAAGTATAAAAAACATCCTTTGCTTTTCTTTGCTGGTTTCTTCCTCATTGCCGTCTTCTCTCATGGATTTTATGATTTCTGGTTATTGAATGACACCGCAAATGATTATTACATCATCACTTTTCTGTATCTGCTCACTTCCATCCTGGTATATGCTTCTTTCATTAACAATGCCCTGAACAATTCTACATCCCCGGAACAGAACATCCAGCTTAACAGCGCCCGTTTATCCAATGATCTGGCCGCATCGCTGATTGGTATTTTTCTGTTTGAGTTCCTTTGTCTTTCCTTCATATATGGGCCCACCATTGGTAACCGGGAACTCATTACCTCATCTCTTTCAGGAGGATATCTTATCTTGTTTCTGTCTGTCCGACTAAGCAATATTGATGTTTTTCCCGGCGATTGGCCCCGGCTTGATTTCTTTGTAGGCCTCCTTCCGATGCAGATTATTTATGGAGGCAAGAAACCGAATTATAATTCGGCCCTGGGTTCCAACATCCGGTTACGGGTACTAAGAAAAAAAGGGAAACTTGCTGAAGTACTTCCTGTGGAAGGTGAAATTGTAAAGCGTGAAAAAATTTCAGGCTTTACAGGTTGGTTTTTGGTAAAACTCAGTAAACCACTGCCTTATCTGAAACTAGACAAAGAATATATCCTTATCAGGGCCAAAAGCCCTATAGAACTTATAGGAAGAGAAGAAGAGGTTATCGTTCATTTCGTTTCTATACCCGATAAAACAGCGCTGGATAAATCAGTTAAGAAAGACGAAGATTTCAAATTTATGGACTGGGTTATTGCCAGTAAAACACCAGTACCTAAAAACTAAACCCGCTCTATTAACATCAGCAAATATACTTAGGTTGGGCAACGAGCGAGCACACCATCACAATGCTTATGTACAACAATACTACCTATCAGTACAAAAGGTAAGTTTATACCATCTCCATCTTTGCAGATTGTACCTGCTTGTATGCAGATACCACCTCAAAGGATAGAAACCCTATCTCCAACTAAACAAATCTTATCTCCAACGATACAGATCCTATCTCCAAGTACACAAATCCCATCTCCAACGATACAGATTTATAAATAGCTAACCATATACCACCTCCATCGATCGAAATCCGGTTATTTCTTTACCGATACCATCTCCGACTTTACAAATTGTATCTCCAACGATCGTTGGAGCACCTGTTTGTACGACCAAACATGCTCTGTTTGTACATTTTGATCGGATTTGCAGACAGATTGACAGCATTTCGATCGATGGGGATGGTATCTCTACAGAAGGAGATACGGTTTCTATACATGGAGATACTTTCTCAATGCAGAGAGATGGTATTTGTAAAGAAATTGATCGGATTTCTATCAAAAAAAATAATTTTCTTTAGAAAGAGATACAATCTGTGAAGAAGGAGATACAATATCTATCGTTGCATCACCTCCAACGATCGTTGGAGTATGTACAACGATCGAGATAGCACCTGTTTTGAAGTTTCAGAATAAAATTTGCTGACAGATTGTCGTTTGGGGATAGAATACACTCCTAATATCGATCATTTTATCTTTTTATTCGAAAAATCGTCCTCTTTTTCCCTTAATTTTGCGCCCTATGGCAAACAACGAAGAACATTTCAAAAACGTTATTTCACACTCCAAAGAATATGGGTTCATTTTCCCTTCCAGCGAAATTTATGATGGCTTAAGCGCCGTTTATGATTACGCGCAAAATGGAGTGGAACTGAAAAAAAACATACGTGACTATTGGTGGAAATCCATGGTGCAGATGCATGAAAATATTGTAGGTATCGATGCCGCCATTTTTATGCACCCCACCACCTGGAAAGCTTCGGGCCACGTAGATGCATTTAATGATCCGCTCATTGACAATAAAGATTCCAAAAAACGCTACCGCGCCGATGTGCTGATAGAAGATCACATGGCCAAAATAGAAGCCAAGGCCGACAAAGAGGTAGAAAAAGCAGCCAAACGTTTTGGAGAGACCTTTGATGAGAAAATGTTCCGGCAAACAAATCCCCGTGTACTGGAATACCTCAACAAAATAGAAGAGATAGAAACCCGTTTTCGCAAAGCACTGGAAGCAAACGACCTGACCGAAGTGCGTCAGATAATCCTGGACTGTGAAATCGTATGTCCTGTTTCCGGTTCCCGCAACTGGACCGAGGTAAGACAGTTCAACCTGATGTTCTCCACTGCCATGGGATCGGTTTCGGAAGATGCCAACCTGATTTACCTCCGCCCCGAAACAGCACAAGGTATTTTTGTGAATTTCCTGAACGTACAAAAAAGCGGCAGGATGAAAATTCCTTTTGGTATTGCCCAAACAGGAAAAGCATTCCGCAATGAAATTGTAGCCCGTCAGTTTATTTTCCGCATGCGTGAATTTGAACAGATGGAGATGCAATTCTTTATCCGCCCCGGAACAGAGATGGATTGGTATGCCTATTGGAAAGCTACCCGTTTGAAATGGCATCATGCCATGGGACTCCCTGCCAATAAATACCGCTTTCACGATCACATCAAACTGGCTCACTATGCCAATGCTGCCTGCGATATAGAATTTGAATTTCCATTCGGATTTAAAGAACTGGAAGGCATCCACAGCCGTACCGATTTCGATCTGAAACAACATGAACAGTTCTCCGGCAAAAAACTTCAGTATTTTGATCCTGAACTGAATCAGAGTTATGTGCCTTATGTGCTCGAAACTTCCATCGGGCTCGACCGTATGTTTCTGGCCATTCTCTCTCATGCCTACACAGAAGAAAAATTACCGGACGACAGTACCCGTGTAGTACTCAATCTTCCCCCATTCCTGGCTCCTATTAAGGTAGCCGTATTCCCATTGATGTCGAAAGACGGACTGCCGGAGAAAGCAACCGAAATTTTTAATATGCTCCGTTTCGATCATATGTGTATGATGGAAGAAAAAGATAATATCGGTAAACGGTACCGCCGTCAGGATGCTATCGGGACTCCGTTCTGCATTACCGTTGATCCTCAGACACTGGAAGACAATACCGTTACCATCCGTTACCGCGACACGATGCTGCAGGAACGTGTGCCCATTGCACAGCTCAATGCCATTATTGACGAGAAGGTGAGTATGAAGAAAGCCCTGGTGGCTGCCAGCGGCAATGCAACCGGGCAACCGGCCTGATTATTTATTATTGAAAAGACTCATCGTGCGTGAAGCGCCGATGGTTCCAAAGCTTTTAATGATCTCCACGGCCATATCGATGCGGGGAGACAATGCAGCCTCTTCCTCCGGTGTCCAGGTGCCCAATACATAATCTACCTGCCGGCCTTTTGAAAACTCACTGCCTATCCCGAACCGCAACCGGGTGTATTCGGTATTGTTAAGTGTCTCCTGAATACTTTTGAGTCCGTTATGTCCTCCGTCGCTTCCTTTTGTTTTCATACGCAGGCTACCAAAGGGCAATGCCAGATCGTCGGTAATCACCAGCACATTTTCCAGGTGTATTTTTTCGGCCTGCATCCAGTAGTTGATGGCTTTGCCACTCAAATTCATAAAGGTGGAAGGCTTGATAAGAATAAAAATCTTGCCTTTGAATTTATATTCGGCCACAGCCGCCAGTCTGTCGGTGCGAAAAGCTATCTCTTCTTTTTTTGCCAGACTATCCAACACCCGAAAACCAATGTTATGACGGGTATTCGTGTATTCATCTCCTATATTGCCGAGACCAGCGATCAGAAATTTACTCATGATTCAAAAGTAAAAAAAGACTATTTCAGATGCAATATCCTGGCGAAAGAATGGTGCAAAAGGGGCTGTTTGAGTTTTAATTGAATTATATGGAAGCGATTTTACTTTTCTTTTCCTTTATTCATAAAGTAAATGCACAAAATCAAACCAACCACCGCCACACCTGTTATGATACTATCGTAAACCATTACTTTACTCTGGTCTCTATGATTCAGATTCATAATCATATTGATGAGGCTGTAAATACCGGCGCCCGCCCAGAAACCGATACCATATTTATATTTGTGCTTCATTTTTATGTTATCAATTACACTTTCCCGTCAACATATCGCTGAGCGGGGTCGTGTATGTTTCAATTTTAGCCCGTCTGCATGCAGTATATAAGGGTCAAAAAAAAACCTTCCGGGTTTTAAAATCCGGAAGGTCTCTTTATAAACAAGTGCTAACTTATTTTTTAGCAGGAGCCTTCGCATCACCGGCAGGCTTTTTAGCATCACCGGCAGGAGCTTTCTTATCATCCGCTTTGGCACCGGCAGCACCGGCAGCAGGAGCACCTGCAGCAGGTGTGGCAGCAGCCGTAGTAGCCGCAGCAGCTGGAGTTTCTTCCACCACGTTACGGGTAATACGTACACCAACAACGGTGATATTCGGAGCCTGAAGGAATGTAAGACCATCATATTTCAGATCGCCGATACGGATAGAATCTCCGATTTCGAGCTTGCTTACATCCAAACGAAGCACATCAATCATTTTTTCAACCGCACCTTTAACACGTACGGTACGAAGTTTTTTCTGAAGCTTACCACCCGCTTTAACACCGGGAGCAGTTCCTTCTGTCTGAACAGGAACATTCATCACTACTGATTTACCCGGAACAACTTCCAGAAAGTCGGCATGGATGATATGATCGGTAACAACATGATATTGTATATCCTGGAGAATAGCATTGTATTCTTTCCCTTCTACATTCAGCTTTACAGCGTGAATCTCAGGAGTAAATACCAGGGGTTTGAAATCTTTTTCAATAATAGAAAAAGTAATTTGCTCTTTACCACCGTAAAGGATGCAAGGTACTTTTGCTTCGCGACGCAGGTGCATGGCATCTTTTTTTCCTTTTTTTGTTCTCAATGCACCATTCAGACTGATTGTTTTCATTTTAATTGGTTTTTTTGGAAGCCTCGCAATGCCGCCCGGCATCACTGTCTCTTCCGTTTAACGTTTGTTTATAGCGGGCGGTTAAAGGATAAAGTTGGAACTAATGGATTCAAATGTCGTCACTTTGTGGAGCACATCGGCAAAAAGCTGAGCCACCGATAATACTTTTATCTTGTCACATTGCTGGGTAAGCGGAATAGTATCCGTTACAATCAGTTCTGTGATTCTTGATTTTTCAATATTGTCATACGCCTTACCGGAAAGTACAGGATGCGTACAAACGGCACGTACGCTTTTCGCACCACGGTCCAGCATCATATCAGCTGCCTTGGTAAGGGTACCGCCGGTATCAATCAGGTCATCTACCAGCACAATATTACGTCCTTCCACCTCACCGATTACGGTCATACTGTCCACCACATTGGCACGCGTCCTTTGTTTGTAACAGATTACGATATCGGTTTTCAGGTATTTGGAATAGGCATTGGCCCTTTTCGATCCACCCATATCCGGAGCGGCAATGGTCAGATCGGGCAGATTCAGTTTCTGTATATAAGGAAGAAAAATGGAAGAGGCATACAGGTGATCTACCGGAACATTGAAGAATCCCTGTATCTGATCGGCGTGCAAATCCATGGTTACCACCCTGGTAACACCGGCAGTAGCCAGCATATCGGCTACCAGTTTGGCGCCGATGGCCACCCGGGGGCGGTCTTTACGATCCTGACGGGCCCATCCGAAATAAGGGATCACAGCTACAATCTGTTTGGCAGAGGCTCTTTTAGCAGCATCTACCAGCAAAAGCAGTTCAAAAAGGTTATCGGTAGGAGGAAATGTGGATTGAACAATAAAAAGGTCGGTACCCCGCACGGTCTCTTCAATAGAAGTCTGAAATTCCCCGTCACTGAACCGGTTGAATACTACATCACCCAGTGGCTGTCCATAAGAGGAAGCGATCTTGTCGGCCAGGTATTTGGTGGCACTACCGGAGAGTATTTTGACCTTGTTTTCCACAATTTGCCTTTTAAGGGACGCGAAGATAGCGAAAAATTTAAAATTATGCCTTGAAAATGGCGGCTTCCCACCTTTTTTTTTGCAAAAAGCAAACATTTAGGTACTTTCGGCGTCCGATTTATACCGATGCACTCCTTATAACCAAGGAAAATGCCCAGATGGCGGAATCGGTAGACGCGCTGGTCTCAAACACCAGTATCTTCACGGATATGCCGGTTCGACCCCGGCTCTGGGTACAAAAACAGAGCGAGAGCGGAGAATGAGAGCGAAAGCGCTCTGTTTTTTCTTCATTCTCGCTCTGTTTCTCATTCTTTAAGAATGATCTTATTGAAACAAGTCTGTTTCTTGCTCTAATTTAGTTCCTATCCCAGAGCACATGTTTGAATTTCAAAAATTGGAAGTTTATAAGAAAGCTAAGTCTTTTCACCGGGATTGCAAAAAATTAATCCTGGAGAAGAAACTCGATCGTTATGTTATTGATCAGTTAGGCAGGGCTTCATTCAGTATTGTATTGAACATTGCGGAAGGTTCCGGTAAGTTTTCTAAACCTGATAGAAGGAATTTCTTCATTATCGCCCGCGGCTCAGTTTTTGAGTGCATTGCTATCCTTGACATCCTTCATGATCAGAAAATCATAGCTCAGGAAGAGTTTGATTTATTCCTCGGGAAGGCAGATGAGCTTTCAAAGATGCTCTTCGCCATGATCCGGAATCTCCAGGCTGCTTAATCAAAAGCAATGGTATTGAGTGCGATGATTCTCTCGAATCCCCTAACCACTCCCCTATTTCAATTCACTTACAAACTTCAATGCCTCCCCGGCATGTTTCTTGCCGTCTGTCAAAGAATAATTTTTATATGCCACCACCCCGGCAATATTTATGACATAGGTAATCCGATTCGAAAACATATTCTCCTTCACACCAAATGCCTTTAAGGCAACTCCTTTGGGGTCACTAAGAAGATCATACTTAAGATGATTCTTGTCATGGAATTTTTTAATGTCCTCCACGCTGTTCCCGCTTATACCGATAACCAATGCACCTGCTGCATTAAATTTGCCAATGCTGTCATTAAAAGCACATACTTCGTTTTTAGTCAGAGCACTCTCGCCCTTTGGATAAAAGAAAATAACAAGCACGCTGCTACCAACAGAATCCTTCATACTGAAAATCTTTCCATCCTGATTTGGCAAATTGAAATCAGGAACCTTGTCACCTAAATCCAATTGTTTGTTTTGGCTCCAGCAGGAAATTGATCCAGCAAAGAACAATAGAGTAATAAAAAGTGTCTTTTTCATTTATCAGCGTTTTAAGTAAAGGTAAAAATCGTTTTCCGTAAATGAACCGGTTTTTGCTTTTACCTCATAATTTATACACTTATTCCTTCTGTTCCCAATCACACCAGCACTCCTTATATTCATATTCCAATCAACATACAACTGGCTATGACATATACATCCGTGTATTTTATAACTTTAACTTTCTTATAGCATGAATTGAGTGATCTTTTAGCATTATCGCATTGAGATTTGTGAAATTTTATCTTCTTGAAGGAGAAAAAACATGCACGGTTACATACTTCGTTTTCAAGAAATCGACAGATCAAAGCTCGCGGTTGTCGGAGGCAAGGGCGCCAATCTGGGTGAACTGTCGGAAATAGATGGAGTACAGGTGCCCGATGGCTTTTGTATAACCACCGAAGCATATAAAAAAGCAACCGATAATAATCAAGAGCTTAATAGTTTACTCAATGAATTAACGCCGCTTAAGACAGAAGACAGGGAACTTATCAGTAAGCTTAGTACAAAAATTCGTGCTGTCATTGAACAAACACCTATTCCCAAGGATATAGAAGAAGAGATTGCGGGGCATCTCACAACGTTTGGAGAAAAGGAGGCCTTTGCGGTGCGATCCAGTGCCACGGCAGAAGACCTGCCAACCGCCTCCTTTGCAGGTCAGCAGGATACTTACTTAAATATCATCGGACAGGAAGCAATCCTGAAACACATCAGCAAATGTTGGGCATCGCTATTTACCGATAGGGCAATAATTTACCGTCTTCAAAACGGTTTCGATCATCGTAAAGTATACCTGTCTGTGGTTATTCAAAAGATGGTCTTTCCGCTGACGGCAGGAATTTTGTTTACTGCCGATCCCGTTACTTCTAACAGGAACGTGTCATCCATCGATGCCAGTTTCGGACTGGGAGAGGCCCTGGTTTCCGGTCTGGTGAATGCCGACAATTATAAAGTGCGCAATGGCAAGATCATCGACAAGAAGATATCCACCAAGAAACGCGCTATTTATTCCTCACCGGGCGGTGGTACAAAAGTACAGGACATGGAGCCGGAGAGACAGAACAGGCAAGCATTGACAGATGAACAGATTTTAGAGCTTGGGCGAATTGGCAGAAAGATCGAAACTCATTTCGGTTGCCCTCAGGATATTGAATGGTGTTTGGCCGGTGATGCTTTTTATATCGTCCAGAGCCGGCCAATCACAACTTTATTCCCGATCCCGGAAGCAAATGATCAGGGAAATCACGTTTATATATCGGTCGGTCATCAGCAAATGATGACCGATGCCATGAAACCACTTGGCCTGTCTTTTTTTCTGCTAACGACTTCGGCACTTATGCGCACTGCAGGTGGAAGGCTATTTGTTGATATTGCACCTATGATCGCTTCTCCTGCCGGCAGAGAAACGATGGTAAATGTGCTGGGGAAATCCGATCCTATCATAAAGGACGCACTTACAACCATCATAGAAAGGGACTTTATAAAATTAACAGCGGAAGATAAAAGAGAAGCCGATACCGGGAAAAGCAGTAAAGCCCCGCCCCCGAATTATCAGGCACTAAACGATTATGATCCAACAATTGTTTCTGATTTGATTAAGGCTAATCAAACATCGATAGAAACATTAATACAAAACATCCAAACGAAATCAGGAACGGATCTGTTTGATTTTATCCTGGAAGATCTTCAGCAATTAAAGAAAACAAATTCCGATCGGGTGAGTTTTAGTGTGATAATGACCGGCATGAATGCTTCCTCCTGGATCAATGAAAAAATGTTTGAATGGTTAGGTGAGAAAAATGCGGCTGATGTACTTTCTCAATCTGTGCCAAACAATATTACTTCTGAAATGGGCCTTGAGTTATTGGATGTTGCAGATGTGATTCGCCCTTATCCGAAAGTAGTCGATTACTTACAACATGTAAAAGACGATAACTTTCTGAATGAACTGGTTAAGCTTGATGGCGGAAAGAAAGTTCAGGATGCTATCTATTCCTTTCTCAGCAAATATGGAATGCGATGCGGAGGAGAAATTGATATTACTAAAACCCGATGGAGCGAAAAACCAATTACTCTTGTTCCCTTGATTCTTAATAATATCAAATTTTTTGAGCCGAATGCGGGCAAGCAAAAATTTGAACAGGGGAAACAGGAAGCTTTGAAAAAAGAACAGGACTTACTGGATCGATTGGCGTCATTACCGGATGGTGAACAAAAGGTTAAAGAAACAAAACGAATGATCGACCTGGTCCGGAATCTCAGCGGTTATCGGGAATATCCCAAATACGGGATTGTTAATCGCTACTTCGTTTATAAGCAGGCTCTGCTGAAAGAAGCAGAACAACTTGTACAAGCCAACCTTCTTCATGAAAAGGAAGATATATACTACCTCCGCTTTGAAGAACTTCGCGAAGCAGTAAGCACCCATATGCTGGACTACCAGATCATCAGCAAACAAAAAGACAAGTACAAATTATATAAAAAACTAAACCCGCCACGTGTTATGACATCGGAAGGTGAAATAATTACAGGCAGGTACAAACGGGAACACCTCCCGGTGGAAGCGCTGGCGGGGCTGGCTGTTTCTTCCGGAGTAATAGAGGGACGGGCACGTGTTATTTTAAATATGGAAGATGCCGATCTGGAAGTTGGAGATATATTAGTCACCTCCTTTACAGACCCCAGCTGGACTACCTTGTTTGTGTCCATAAAAGGTCTGGTTACCGAAGTTGGAGGATTGATGACCCATGGAGCCGTTATTGCACGTGAATATGGTTTACCGGCAGTTGTCGGAGTAGAGAATGCTACTAAACTGATTAAGGATGGACAGAGAATAAGGGTGAATGGGACGGACGGATATGTGGAAATACTGTAAACTCTTCCGCATGAATGCCGCAGTTACATCCTTGAGTTGTCACTTTTGTAACCGTACAATATCTGTAACAAGGTAGTTTTGTTGTAACAAAAAAGAAAACATCCGTATTGTTTCGTATCTTGTCTGGAACTTAGTGAATCTCTCCTTTCTTGAACCATTGGGGTTCACATAGCTATTAATCGTACTATTAATAGCCAGGTGTGAGCCTTGAAATTTTTTTCCAGGCATTTATTGCACGTTTAATGCTCCGATCATTATTCTTGCTTTTCACAAACTGAAGAGACTCCATCCCTTACAATAACAACAAAATAAAAATTAATGAAAGACGAGCAAAACAACCATAAAACGCATAAAAATCAATATATACCTACCGCTGAATTTTACAGTCAGGTGATAGACAGCCTGCAGGACTATTCAATTTTTACAGTGGATACTGATTTGGTAATTAACAGCTGGAATTCAGGTGCTACAAAAATATTTCAATATGAAGCGGATGAAATTATAGGGCAGAAATTTGAAATAATTTTTACTGAAGAAGATCAAAAAAAAGGCGCCCCTGCTCATGAAATAGAAATCGCATTGAAAGAGGGCAGAGCCATAGATAACAAATGGCATATCTGCAAGGATGGCAGCAAATTTTATGCATATGGCTTAGTTTTCCCACTTCTCGGTATAAATGGAGAAATGCTGGGATATGTTAAAATTCTAAGGGATTTGACAGAGCGAAAAAAATCAGAAGATTCGATTGCCAGATATGTGAAAGAACTGGAAGAGCTGAACACACATAAAGAAAGTGTTCTGGCTATTCTCTCACATGATTTAAGAAGTCCTCTGGCCGGCATTATAAGTACTGCTGAGTATTTGAAATTGAATTACGATAAGATGAAGCCGAGCCTGGTAAAGGAGATGATCGACCTGCTTCATAAATCGACAAAAGAAGAATTGAATATGCTCGACTACTTAGTGGAATGGGCAAGAATAAAATATGCTGCAGATGTATTTACTCCGACAAAAATAAAATTGGCAGACTATGTGAAAAAAGTTTTTGATACATTAAATGAAAATGCTTCGATAAAGACCATTAATCTTCATCACGAAGTTCATGAGAATACCAGCGTTTTTGCAGACGGAAAAATGCTACTCTCCATTCTTCAAAATATTGTATCAAATGCTTTAAAACACACAGGAGCCGGAGGAAACATTGTAGTAACAACAAAGAAAAAAGAGGACAAAATAATTGTTGAAATAAAGGACACAGGAATTGGTATGACCAAAGAAATACAAGAAAAGCTATTTACGCCACAGGCCGTTTCACTCACAAAAGCCAGAGAAGATGATAAAGGAGCCGGAATCGGATTATTGTTGGTGAAAGGTTTTTTGGAAAAGAATGGGGGCGAAATATGGGTTGAAAGTGTTGTAGGCAAAGGATCTTCTTTCTATTTTACGCTTCCTATCGAGAAGCCATTAACAGTAATTGAGAACTTAAAGAAGATTGATGATCATCTTGCTTAATTCCGGGATACTTTCAAATTAGCCTACTGGTTATTAAACTTTCTTGCCTTTGAACTAAGCTGGCTTGCATCCACGTCCATCGATAATTATCCAACAAGCGAGATTTACAATGGAAATGATCATGCGCATCTGATCAAATGATTCATATTACACAGGGCTTAATCGCCGAATCATTCTATCCTGTAAACAGACCTCATAAAAAAAAGGCCATTCTGCAACAATGCCGCAATAACACCCTTCATTTGTCGTTTTTGCAACCCGTATAACCATTAAAAACGGAGTAGTTTTGTCTCAACAAAATTGGCTGATCAAGGTACTGGGGGGTGTTTTCATTTTTGCAAATATTTTTAATTTTACACGGATGGCAACGAATTACAATCTCATTTCCTAATCTTTTATTATGTTTGAATTGATCATATCATCCCCGATTTTAAATAACAAACCGTTTCTTCTCTCTAATTACTATTTATAACTAACAACTAAACTATAATCACGATGGCAACAACATCTATTTATCTCAACTTCCAGGGCAACTGCGAAGATGCTTTCAATCACTACAAAAAAGTTTTTAAAACCGATTTAGTCGGGCAGGTTTATCGTATGAAAGATGCTCCCCTGCCTCCCGGTGCACCCAAACTTTCCGATAAAGAGGCTAACTGCATTATGAATATAGCTTTACCCATATTAGGAGGCACACTCATTATGGGTACCGATATGCTGGAATCAATGGGGCACAAGCTAAAAATCGGTAACAATACCACCATAAACCTGGAGGCCGATACCAAAGAAGACGTTGATCGCTTGTACAAAGCCCTCTCTGAAGGTGGCTCAGAAATGAGTGCTCCCATGGATATGTTTTGGGGCTATTGGGGCGTTTGCCTCGACAAGTTCGGTATCCGCTGGATGTTCAACTGTATGAAGAAATAAAATATTGACCCTGCTAAGATCAGTGTGGGTGCTGTCGCTCACACTGATTTTTTTTACCCTCCTGCCACTTACACTTTTGCGCTTTTCTGCGCCTCTTAGTCTTTCTCCCCAACTAAAGCTTCTCTCCATTAGCAAATAATTGAATCTCAACAGTTCTCCTCTTTTCGATTGCCAAGGGCTAAAATAAATTAAAAATTATTTGCGTAGTTAAATAACTACACTTACATTTGTAGGCAAATGACTACACAATGAATTTAAGACGAGATGTATTTCAAGCCATCGCTGACCCAACCCGAAGAGCTATCCTGCTCCTGGTTGCTTCGCAAGCCATGACAGCAGGCGCTATAGCCTCTAACTTTGACACGGCAAGACCAACTGTTTCCAAACACCTGCAAATACTTACCGAGTGTGAATTACTGGAACAAAAACAAAACGGCAGGGAAATTTATTACCACATTAATGCCACAAACATGAAAGAAGTAGCCGACTTTATTGAGCCATTCCGTAAAATGTGGGATGATCGATTTAATAAACTGGAAAGTATCATGAAAAAACACAAGTCAAAAAAATAAAACCATGGAACAAAAAACAAAAATTCATGCCGAAGATGGCAAGCAGGAAGTAGTGATTACCAGGGAATTTGAATTACCCCTGGAGTTGCTTTTCAAAGCATTCTCCGAACCTGGCATCATTGAGGAATGGATGGGAACGAAGGTGCTGAAACATGAAGGTCAAAAACACGGCAGCTACCAATTGGAAACAACAGATCCTAAAGGAAACAAATACAAATTCAACGGGACAATCCATGAATTTACGCCAAATCATAAAATAATACGCACGTTCGAATTTGAGAATATGCCCTTTGGCGTTCAGCTGGAGATCCTGAAGTTTGAAAAACTTACTGACGATAGCAGTAAACTCCATATGCACGTATTATATGAATCAAATGCACAAAGAGATCAGGTCCTTAAAATGGGCATGGCTCCGGGAATAAACATGGCTCATAACCGGTTACAAGAAGTAGTAAGCAAACTAAAATAACATACCATGGCAAAAAGCGCAATGAATCCAAAGGTTGATTTCTTCTTTATCAAAGCCAAAAAATGGCAGGAGGAACTGGAGAAATTGAGAATGATCGCTCTGGACTGTCAGCTCACCGAAGAGTTGAAATGGGGTGTCCCCTGTTACTCCATGGATGGCAATAATATCGTTTTAATACACGCGTTTAAAGATTACTGCGCGTTTCTATTTTTCAAAGGCGTCTTATTAAAGGATGATCATCATTTGCAGATTCAACAAACAAAGAATGTGCAATCGGCACGCCAGATCCGGTTTACCAGTGTTCCGGAAATAGCGAAACTGAAACCTATCCTGAAAGCATACATTTTTGAAGCCATGGAAGTGGAAAAAGCAGGATTGAAAGTGGCTATGAAAAAGACTTCGGAATACCCGGTACCGGAAGAACTACAAAGCAAACTGAATAAAACGCCTGCCTTGAAAACTGCTTTTAAAGCATTGACACCAGGAAGACAAAGGGGATATATTTTTTATATTTCACAGGCCAAGCAATCCAAAACCCGGGAGGCCAGGGTTGAAAAATGCGCGCCGCTAATTCTTCAGGGCAAAGGATTGGACGATTAATCTATTTCCCGTACACATCGGGATGAAAACAAAATGAATCAAAACAGTTTACTAACCACTTAACAAATAAAAAATGGAAAAGAGAAACTTAATTATCTATTGGATTACTACCGCATTGCTTGCTCTTGGAATGCTGTCAAGCGGAATACAGCAAGTATTACATACCCAGACCATGATCGATCTCGTTACCCATATAGGTTATCCGGTTTATTTCCTGTATATAATCGGGGTCTGGAAAATCTTGGGAGTCATTGCCATTTTAGTTCCCGGATTTAAACTTGTTAAAGAATGGGCGTATGCCGGTTTCTTTTTCGCTATGACAGGAGCTCTTGTTTCGCATTTGGCTTTCGGAGATTATGATGTAAAAGCAATTCTCGGACCACTTTTTCAGACTCTTTTTGTTGTAGCGTCGTGGTACTTCCGGCCTGCAAGCCGCAAAATTGTTTTGAATTAATTGAGCGATAAGCATTAGCTTTATCAAACTATTTCTCAAAACATAACATATGAATCTTAGCAACAATAAAATTCTCATTACCGGCGGCGCCAGCGGGATAGGCTTAGGACTTACAGAACGGTTTATAAAGGAAGGCAATACAGTAATCATTTGTGGGCGCAGAGAATCCGTGTTAAAGGAGGTTGCTGGTAAACACCCCGGTGTTATTACCCGGGCATGTGATTTATCGGACGAGAAAGAACGTATCGCTCTTTTTAAGTGGGTCTCGGATCACCATAGCGATCTGGATGTGCTGGTGAACAATGCCGGTATTCAGCAATGGATGGCAATAACAGATGCAGACTTTTTTCAACGGGCGAAACAGGAGATAATCACCAATATTGAAGCTCCGCTACATCTCATGTCTTTGTTTGCTAATCTAAAATCACTGAAAACCATTCTCAATGTAACATCCGGTTTGTCTTTTGTTCCTTTAACAAAAGTGCCCGTCTATTCGGCAACAAAGGCATTCTTCCATTCTTTTACACTCTCTGCCCGCGCATTACTCAAATCCAAAAATATTGAAGTGATAGAGCTGATACCACCGGCACTAAATACGGATCTGGGAGGAAAAGGATTGCATGATGCGGCACCTCCGGTAAGTGATTTTATAGAATCTGTATTCCAGCAGCTGAAGGATGGAAAAACCGAAATAACATTCGGATTCAGCGAATCAATGGCCAAAGCAAGTCAGGATGATTTAAAAAATGCATTTAACCGCATGAATCCCGCCTGAGACACGGAACAGGAAGACACACCTTTCTCAGTTTATTTTCTAAGATCATTCAGCAGATCATAATTATCGCTGAAGCTGATACCTTCATTTATTTTTATTCTGCTTAACTTATTGTTTTCGGCCAATCCCCAAAGCACAAGTTCTTTCAGAAAGTTACGTTCCGCGCCTTCGTGATGAGGCTGGTATCGGGCTATGAGCTCCTCCAGCGGATGGATTTTATCCAACTGTTTACGATATACCTCATCGCTCATATTCTCGGTCAGTTCATAATCTTCGGACAAATTATTGAACCAGGCAATGATATCCTGGTACGTCCCTTTTACTTCCTTCTTTTCCAGCTTAGGTATTTTAGGAAAGAGAGCTTCAAAGATTGACTTTACAGCAGTTTGTATCAGATGCTCTGCTACAAAACGTGCTCCTTCCTGCTCACCCTCATAGGCAATTTCCATCTTGCCGGTAAGGGCAGGGATGATGCCGGTAAAGTCGCCCAGACGCACCGTCGTTTGCTTTTTGCCCATACGGATCATTCGCAGTTCGGCAGTACTCACCAGATTCTCATAGGCCGAAATACTCATTCTGGCACTGATACCGCTTTTCACATCCACATACTCACTCCTCCTCGCTTCAAACCCGATCTGCTCAATCAGATCTTTAGCCAGAGACGGTACATGGATATGTTTGTTTCTGCCTTCGTCCGACTTCACTTCCTGAGCTGTGATCATACGGGCCACCTCTATGGTTTCCGGATAATGAGTCAGTATCTGCGAACCGATACGATCTTTCAAAGGCGTTACAATACTTCCCCTGTTGGTATAATCTTCCGGGTTAGCAGTAAATACGAATTGAATATCCAATGGAAAACGCAATTTAAATCCGCGAATCTGAATATCTCCTTCCTGAAGGATATTGAAAAGCCCAACCTGAATACGGGCCTGCAAATCAGGTAGCTCATTAATCACAAAAATGCAGCGGTTGGCACGGGGAATCATACCAAAATGGATCACCCGTTCATCGGCATAAGAGAGTTTAAGATTCGCTGCTTTAATAGGATCCACATCACCAATCAGATCGGCTACGGTCACATCCGGTGTTGCCAGTTTCTCAGCAAAACGATCGCTGCGGTGTACCCATGCAATGGGTGTTTCGTCTTTCTGTTTTTCAAGCAGGTCTTTGGCATAACGGGATAAGGGAGCAAAAGGATCGTCGTTTACTTCTGACCCCGCAACAACAGGCATCCATTCATCCAGCAGATTGATAAGCAATCGCGCAAGCCGGGTTTTTGCCTGTCCGCGTAATCCCAAAAGATTGATATTATGTCTGGAAAGGATAGCCCGTTCAAGCTCGGGAATAACGGTTGTTTCGTATCCGTAAATACCTTCAAAGGCCGCGGTTCCACTTTTGAGTCGGGCAATAAGGTTTTCTCTTAATTCATCTTTTATATTTCTCGACACATAGCCCGATTTCCTGAGCTCTCCGAATGTCTTGATACCGGTATTATTTGCTTTCATAGATCTGGGCTAGCCTTTTATATTTTTTCTTCTATTCTGTTTATAATCCTCAAAAATCATTTGTCCCAATCCTTTTAGACCGGTGTAATACGCTTTTCCCTGATTGGCCGCTGTAAACTGCCGTACAAAACTTTGCAGATAAGGATCCTTCGCAATCATAAAGGTGGTAATCGGGATATGCAGTTTTCGTGCCTGACGCGCTTCTGTATAACATTGATCCACGATACGCTGATCCAGTCCAACCGAGTTGAAATAATAAGTTCCATCAGCAAGACGCAGACAACTGGGCTTACCATCGGTAATCATAAAAATTTGTTTGTTCGTATTTCGCTTCCTGCGCAGGATATCCATCGCCAGCTGTAGCCCCGCTACGGTATTGGTATGAAATGGTCCTACCTGCAGATAAGGCAGATCTTTCACTTCTATTGGCCAGGCATCATCACCGAAAGCAATAATATCGAGGGTGTCTTTCGGGTAACGGGTCTTTATCAGTTCGGCCATAGCCATAGCCACTTTCTTGGCAGGTGTAATCCGGTCTTCTCCGTACAGAATCATACTGTGGCTCACATCAATCATAAGTACAGTACTCATCTGTGACTTATGAAAGGTATCTTCCACCACCAGGTCGCGCTCTTCGAGATTAAACGCATTTACACCGTGTGCAACCTGGGCATTTTTGAGACTTTCTGTCATGGAAATTTGTTCCAGTGCATCGCCGAAACGGAATTCCCTGAATTCGCCGGTATGCTCATCACCCCTCCCTGTATAATTGGTTTGGTGATTACCAGCACCGCTTCGTTTGAGACTGCCAAAAATCTGATCCAATGCTGCCTGACGTATCGTCCGTTCCATCTTACCGGTAAGCACTGTGCCTCCCCGCCCATCATTCTCTTTTGCTTCACGGATATATCCCTTTTTCTTCAGGTCCTCAATAAAATCCTCTATAGTATAGTCCGGAGTGGTGAGTTTGTATTCCTTATCCAGTTCTCTGAGCCATGAAATAGCTTCATCAAAATCGCCGGAAGTATGCACAATCAGCTCTTTGAAAACTCCAAAAAGTTTTTCAAACGGTGGCTTTTCTTCGGCCACATACGGTTTGAATTTAAATCCCTTTTGCATGCCTAAAGTTACAAAACAAATCGCAACGAGGCCAGCGTACTTTCCAATCCTGCCCGGGGAATAGCTCGGGATAAAAGTTTTAATCTTGGTGGCCAGGCATTTAATCGCTTTATTCGCTATCGCCCGGCTCACATACTTCAATATGGAGGCGATTAAACAAAATAAAATCTAATTTTGGAGAAGTGGGCAGATACCGCATAGGAATCACAACTCCGACTAAACGCTTAAATCCATGTCCGTTTTCATTGCATCTGTAAATTCGGGGAGTAACGGCAACTGCTATTATATTGGAAACAATACAGAAGCCGTGTTGGTGGATGTTGGCATCTCTTGCGGTGAAGCACAAAAAAGGATGGAGCGTATGAAGCTGGATATGGATAAGGTAAAAGCCATTTTCATTTCGCACGAACATATAGATCATATCCGGGGAGTGGAAGTGATGGCTAAACGATTCCGTCTTCCTGTCTATATTACTCCACCCACACTGCAAAACAGCCGGCTCAAAATTGATCCGTCCCTTGTTCGTTCCTTTATTCCTTATGAACCTGTTTGCATTGGCGGGCTTTCCGTTACCTCTTTCCCAAAACAGCATGATGCGGCTGATCCTTATAGTTTCGTCATTGAACACGATGGAATCAAGACGGGAGTATTTACTGATATCGGTTATAGTTGTGAACATGTGATCCGCAATTTCTCCCAATGCCAGGCCGTTTTTCTGGAAGCCAATTATGATACAAAAATGCTCGAAGAAAGCAGCTATCCTTCTTATCTGAAAAAAAGGATCAGCGGCGATAACGGGCATTTATCAAACGACCAGTCTCTGGAACTTTTTGTAAATCACCGCCCCGATTTTATGAGTCATTTGCTTTTGTCACACCTTTCAAAAAACAACAACAGCCCGGAACTTGTCTACGATCTCTTCAGCAAACATGCAGGCAAAACATTTGTAACCGTTGCCTCCCGATATAAAGAAAGCCCGGTTTATTATTTGAAAAAAGGATCCCGGGAAGAACCCGTCCAGGTTTTTAATGGCCTGCAAATGACTCTTTTCTGAAAATTCTATTCCGGTTGCCTTTCTGCTTCCAATACCAATAGGCCAGGCAAAGCGCAAACCCCATCGTCCTAAATAGTTGTACCTTTCGAGGCATTGTAACGGAAGGAGGTACTCCTTTCTCAAACCGACATCTATTAGGCTTAAACTATGAAACCCTGGCTGCTCAGAAAATCCATCTGCATTATCGTCGCCATTTTAGTGGCTGCACCTTTATTGTCACAAACCGCTGTCTGGAAGGCAGATGTATCAGCAGCAAGTGTGAAGTTCACCACAAGTGCCCCTTTTGGAAAAGTAACCGGAAGTCTTACCGGTCTTCAGATCTATCTCTCCTTTGATGAAAGCAACCCCGGGTCGGGCTCCATCAGCGCATCGGTCGATCCGAAGACAGTAGACACCGGCATTTCGCTGAGGAATACTCATCTGAGAGAGAAAGAGGAATTTTTCAATACCTCTAAATATCCGCTCATCGCTTTTAAATCGCTGGTGATAAAAAAAGGTGCATCCGGATATGTGGCAGACGGAAACTTAACCATCAAGGCGGTGACCCGCTATATTTCCATCCCTTTCACCTGTACCAAAACAGATAAAAAAGCCGTCTTTAAAGGACAATTCACCATTGATGCCAATGATTATAATGTAGGTAAAGGGGCAAGACCGGTAACGGTTTATTTCGAAATACCGGCAAGCCAGTAGGTGATTTAATATTTTTCGTAACGACGACAGGATCCGATTGCCATGATATATCAACTAGCTCCAGGGAAAAATGAATTAAAACTGATGCGGATTCCGTTTTCATATTTCCTCATGCCGGTCTTTTTATTTGCACTCAGCCAGGCTAAGGATCTTAATGTAGCAAATGCTGTTATCGCATTTATCGCTTTACATCTGTTTATTTATCCGGCCAGTAATGGATATAACAGCTATATGGATCAGGACGAAACAAGTATAGGAGGATTAAAGAATCCTCCGAAAGCAACAAGAAAATTATTTTTCCTTTCATTTGCTTTCGATATAGTTGGCCTGGCCCTTTCTCTCCTCGTTGGTTTGCATTTCTTTCTGTGTCTGTTTGCCTATATGCTTGCATCCCGGGCCTATAGCTATAAAGGCATCCGCCTTAAAAAAAGACCTATCCTGGGTTTTCTTACGGTTATCTTTTTTCAGGGTGGGTTTACCTTCTGGATGGTCCTATCGGCTATCAGCAAAAGTCAACCGGTTTATGACGCCGGATTTTTATCGGTTGTTGTGGCTTGCTCTTTTCTTATTGCCGGGGTTTACCCTCTTACACAGATATACCAGCATGATGCTGATCTTGCCAGCGGGGATATTACAATCAGTTTCCGGCTGGGCTATACAGGGACTTTCCTTTTCAGCGGAATGATGTTCTTTTGCGCCGACCTTCTGATATTTTATTATTTTTATTCTACACAGAAACTCTTTCATTTTATGTTGTTCGAAGCATTTCTGTTACCGGTGATCATTTATTTCACATATTGGTTTTTAACGGTTACAAAAGATACCCGGCAGGCCTCTTTTGAAAAAACAATGAGCATGAATCTTATTGCCTCTACCTGTATGAGCCTTTGTTTTATCACACTTTTCATTTTAAATTCGGTTAAATGAGTGTTATAACAAACATAGCCACAGCCCTGCCAGCCTATAAACACAAACAGGAGGCCATTGCTGAGTTTATGGGAGAGCTTCTTCATTTCCCGGAAATGAAACGAAAAAAACTAAAAACTTTATATGCAGGCAGCGGCATTGATACCCGTTATTCGGTAATTGCCGATTATTCCCTGCCCGCTACTGAACGCAGTTTCTTTACAGAATCACACTCCTCAGAGCTTGTTAAAACCCTGGAGCAGCGGATGAAACTGTATACCGATAATGCATTGAGTCTTTCTTTAAAAGCTATCCGCGAATGTATCCCTTCCACCATTAACTATTCCGAGATAACGCATCTCATCACCGTATCCTGTACCGGTCTTTATGCCCCGGGACTGGACATCGATATCATTCAATCGCTCCGTTTAAATGAGAACATCAGCCGCACCTCTATCAATTTTATGGGCTGTTATGCCGCCATGCATGCTATCAAGCAGGCTGATGCCATCTGCAAAAGCACGGAGGATGCTGTTGTGCTTATTGTATGTGTAGAATTGTGCAGCATACACTTTCAAACCAAAGACGATATTGACAATATAACAGCAAACCTTCTTTTTGCCGACGGGGCCGGAGCCTCTTTAATTGTACCAGATAGTCTTGCAGCAACTAAAAAATGGAAAGGATTTAAAATAAAGAACTTTCATTCTCAGGTCGATCTGGATGGGAAAAGCGATATGGTATGGCAATTGTCTTCAACCGGTTTCCTGATGACCCTCAGCAAATATATTCCCCAGCTTATTGAGAAAGGTATTCAAGGCTTGTTTGAAAAAGCCATTGCGAAACTAAACGTTAAAAAAGAGGATATACGTCATTGGGCCATACATCCCGGAGGCAAAAAAATACTGTCGGTGATTCAACAGGAGCTTGGTTTGAATGACACAGACACCGAGAGTTCGCGCAGGGTGCTTCGGGAATATGGAAACATGTCCTCCTCCACTATCCTGTTTGTATTAAAGGATATTCTGAATACAAAGGCAAGTGATCACCCGTCCGGACTTACCTTTTGTGTTGCTTTTGGTCCTGGCCTTACCATGGAATCTGCTCTGTTTGAAAATGTTTAAGCACCGGTCGTATAAGAAAGAATTGCTTGATGAGCCGATAGCCGAAAAAAAGGATCTGTTCCGCAACCTGCTGGAGTTGGAATTCATCAATCGATTTCTGGGTGGTCACAAAATTTCGATAGCTGGCATTGCTTCTATTATTAACTCTCCTTCCAAATCGTTTCATGTTGCCGATATCGGTTGCGGAGGAGGCGACTCCCTGAAAGCGATGGCCCGTTGGGCAGAGCATAAAGGCTACAATCTAAGATTTACGGGAGTTGACCTGCTGGATGATTGCATTACCTATTCCAAACAAAATTGCATTCACTATCCTCAAATTTCTTTTCTCCAATCCGACTTCCGTGCACTTTTTACTGAAACGGGAAAACCGGACCTTGTTCACGCCTCGCTTTTCTGTCACCATTTCCCCGAGCAGGAGCTCATTGACTTTATCCGGCTGTGTAACCACAACGAGGCCATCTTGCTCATCAACGATCTGGAACGAAACCCGCTCGCATATTACAGCATCAAGTTTCTTACCTTTTTATTCTCTCAATCAAAACTGGTAAAAAACGATGCTCCCTTATCTGTGCTCAGAGGTTTTAAGAAAAAAGAATGGCGCACGATCCTTCATGATGCTGGTGCAACAAACTATGTGCTTAAAAACAAATGGGCTTTTCGCCATTTGATTATCATTTATCCCGATGGAGCAAAAGATCTTTGATTGCGCTATTATAGGAGGAGGGCTTGCAGGCCTTACGCTGGCCATTCAGCTTGCTGATTCGGGGTGTACCGTTATCTTGTTTGAGAAAGAAAGCTATCCCTTTCACAAAGTATGCGGTGAATATATATCCATGGAAAGTTATTCCTTCCTGGAGCGTATCGGCATCCCACTATCTTCCATGCACATTCCGATGATAACGGAAGTTCTTGTTTCTTCAGTCAATGGCAATTCTCTTACCCGTAAGCTGGACATGGGTGGATTTGGAATACGTCGTTATACATTGGATGCGGCTATGGCAAAACTGGCCGTGCAAAAAGGAGTAACGCTTTTGGAGCAGACAAAAGTGACGGATATAAAAAGAGAAGGGGATTTATTCCAAATCAAAACAGCGCAAGGTAATTTCAGTTCCAAACTTGCATGCGGCGCCTTTGGCAAAAGCTCTGTGCTCGAAAGGCCTCTTGGACGTTTAACCGCTAAAAGTGCCGGAGAAAAGAATTATGTAGGGGTAAAATATCATGTAAAGACCGACCTGCCCGACAATCGCATCGAGCTGCATAATTTCAATGATGGCTATTGCGGTATCTCTAAGGTGGACGGCGATGTGTACTGTCTCTGCTATCTCACCGGTTCCGAAAACCTAAGCCGGAGCGGCAACAGCATCAAAACCATGGAACGGAATATCCTGATGCAAAACCCTTTTCTGCAGCGGTATTTTACACATAGCCACTTTCTTTATGATGAACCTTTGACAATTTCTCAGGTTACGTTCAAAAGAAAATCGCAGGTGGCCAATGGGATTCTGATTCTGGGCGACGCTGCAGGATCTATCGCACCGCTATGCGGAAACGGCATGAGCCTTGCCATGCATGCCTCCTTTATAGCTGCTCCGCTCATCCTTGATTTCTTAAAGGGTCGCCTCACTCACCAGGAGCTTTGTATGATTTATGAGAAACAATGGAAGGAGCACTTCTCAAAACGAATAAAAACAGGAGAACGCATCCAACATCTTTTTGGAAAAAATATACTTACCAATGCAGCTATAGGAACATTAAAATTATTTCCGAAACTAGCCGATGCATTAATCAGTATGACACACGGGAAACCTTTTTGAGATTTTCAGGATGCCGGCACTTTACAAAAACAGATAATTGTATTCAACCCCTTTACTTCCCTCTGAATACTTCTACAAAGCCGGGATAGCTCTTCCCATCTGAAGTGCTGAGTACATAATAATATGTTCCATCGGAGTAGCCACTCGCATCCCAGTCGTTCGTATAGTTTTCTTTCTCATATAAAAGCCTGCCCCAGCGATCGTATATTTTAAGATTGTTGCTTCCGAAATATTCCAGATACTTAAAAGCAAGCGCATCATTTATATTATCCCCGTTAGGAGTAATAATATTAGGTGCCACAATTTTTGCAGGTATCACCAGCTCTTCCTTACAGGTACTGTCAATACACCCGTGATTGCTCTCGATGGTAAGACAAACCACATAATTACCGGGTGTAGGATATATGTGTGACGGGTTTTGTAAAGCCGAGGAGCTGTTATCTCCAAATGACCAAAGCCATGATGATTTTGTTCCCGCATACAAAACACTGTTGTCGGTAAAAACAATGGGGGTATTTGTGATGGCTGGATTGGGGGCGAATGAAAAAGAAACATGTGGCTCCGGATCAACAATAACAGGAACTATAGCAGGGGCCGATGTACAACCATTCGCAGTAGCCGTTGCCGTAAATTTAACTGTATCGGCTGCAGTGGTAGTATTAGTCAATGTGGTTGAAATGGTATTGGTCGTACCACTGGTACTGTTACCACTCCAGTTAAATGTGCTTCCTGCTATGCAGGAGTTAAGCGTAAGGGTCATGGGCACTCCGGAACAAACCGTGGCCGATGAGGCTGTAACGGTTGGGGTTTCGTTTATATGTACGTGAGCTGTCGGTAAACCAAACAAGGTATCGCCGCATGCATCTGTTACCAATGGAGGTGGAATATTCAGTACCGTTACCGTATCACAGGTGCGTGGGAAACCAGGAATGGTAAGACTGAGAATTTTCGCCACACTTCCTGTACTGCATCCCGCCGGCGCTCCTGCAGTAGCAAATCCTGTTAACCAGGGATGCACAATATGATACGGGGGAACACCATACCGTATATATACAATGCCGGTTATCGTATTGGTATTGGAACAAATGGCTGCCGGAGAGCATGTCCACATGGTAGCATATGATTCAACGGTATGTCCTTCTATATAGGCTTCGAAAGGATAAGGCGATGTATCATCATAATACAAATCATTCATATTACAACCTGCAGTAGCAGGTGTGGTCCTTCCCAGATGCTGCACAAGATAAAAATTGCGGGGAGTGCACGACTGGGGGTAACAACAAAGAAGGGGAGTGTGCATATCGTAGTTGATCAGATAAGCCCAACCCGGCAAAGGTCCCCTGATGGTGTCCATCACACTGAATATCGAAGAACTGCTGCAACTTGTACTGTAATACAAACGGCCCTGATTCAGCACAGCGTTATTGCCGGCAAAATAATTACTTGTCACATAAAACCCGGTCACCGTTATTCCTCCGGGTATGGTTACCTGGATACTATCGGCATAATAAGAAGGGTATAAACAGGAAGGAGTATCTCCCCCACTCCATAAGGCAGTAGGGCCTGTTACCAAAGGATCGATAGTAACCGGGTAAACACGTTCTGCGTCATTGAGCCATGCCGACGGAACAATGATTTCAATAATCTCCTTATCTTTTGATGGAATCAAACGATAGGACGCTTTTACACTTTTTCCTTTTGCATCATAACAAAACGGCATACGAAACCGTGCATTTTCGTGACCCATAGCGGATACCAGAATAAGATCCCCTACCCAGCTTCCGTTTTCTTCTACACCCCGGTTTTCATCCTTTATCAACTTCGCACCCAATGGAAGATCAACAGACTCCGTAATAATAAAAGAGGGGGAGGAAACGGGCTGCGGGGCCCGGATCACATAATTATATTCAACGGCATTTTGTCTGAAAGTGATCTGCTTATCCACCCCAGGCACGAGGTTGCTGATTACAGCTTCTTTTCTGTTCTCCTTCAACTTTGCATCTGCAGGTATCGGGTTCAGGCCATTGATACGCAAACACTGACCAAAGTGAAAAGGGTTCCCGTTTTCCTGAGATAATGCAATACTTCCGTCTTTATACAGATAGGTCGGATAATCCTGTTCCATGGCTGACCAGCCCAGGGAGCATTCCGTCAGGGAAGGATCAACCTGCTGCCATTTGCCGGAAATATCCTTGTAGTTAAGTGGTGCTTTTGAAAAGTGAAGAATGGTACGGCCATCGGTGGTCAGAAATGTATTCGAATACCTGGAACGCGCTGAAAGCATTTCCTTGCTTTCTTCCTTTTTAAATTCCCAATGATCGGCTCCCCCGGATATTGGTGGATTTAACAAACTCGTTGTCTGTCCCCACGAAGAGAGAGTCGTCATAAGCGAAAGCAAACAGAAAAACAGGCTCCGGTAGTAGATTAGCTTCATTGTTACGTATTGATTATGAGATTGTATACCTAACAAATTTAAAAATTAATATCCCCCCTTTTGAACCAGCCGGAGGCAAATCCCTGTTAATTCAAAAGGGTCAATACCTTATTAAAATATAGTGGAAAATGAATTATTACAACTCTTCGGGCAGTTGCTCCTCAGGATCAACTTCCAATATTAACCCCCGAATTCCGGAACTGACGCCACAATATCCAGCTTTGAATGGCAAATGCCAGCACCCCATTTGCAGCAAGTGCCGCCGAAATACCAAATTTAGAAACCATAAAACCGGTTATTAAAGCCCCGGCCGAAAGCCCTCCTGAAAGTGCTAATTGATACAGACTTGCAATTCTTCCGCGAATAGCGTTAGAAGCATTTTCCTGTAAAAAAGTATTTACACTGATATTGCTCGACGTTAACAGAGCTCCTGCACAAATAAGAAGACCGATAAGCAGAACAAGCGAGTGATTATATGAAACGCCGATAACGGTTACTGCCAGAAGAACGGCTAGAAGCGATGCCATCCTGTTTCTTTTGATCCACAATGGCAATGAAATAAAAGAGCTGGAAGCTCCTATCAATCCTCCAATACCAAAAGCAACCATGGCATTCCCGAAATTTGCCGCTTCTCCATGAAACACACTTTTGACCAATACGGCACAAAATGTGAGAAGAGGCGCACAAAAAATATTCGTGCAAAAGGTAGTAAGCAAAGGCAACAGGACGGAAGGCTTTTTTAACAGCACCCGAAACTGACTTAATTCGGTAACCGGCGAAGCCTGTTTGGGAGGCTGCTGTATCACTTTCCGATTGCGCGGATAGATAAAATAAAGAGAAAGAAAAAAGGGAATATAAGAAGCTGCATTTGCACTGAAGCAGGAGATAACACCAAACCGAACAATTAAAATACCCGCTATTGCCGGTCCCAGAATACGGGAAAGGTTAAACTGAGTTGAGTTAAGTGATACTGCCCGGTGAATCTCCTTGGCACTTACCAGCGAAGGTATGATGGATTGAAAAGAAGGCATGGACAACGAATCGGTGAGTCCGATGAGGAAAGAGATAAGAACAATGATCCACACTTTCAGCCATCCAACGATAAGAAACACAACCATGGTGAGAACACAGAGAAACTGAATACCTTGAAAGAAGAGTACGATTTTCTTTCTGTCATACCGGTCCGCAATAACACCTCCCCATAGCGTAAACAGCAGGCTGGGAGCATTCATGGCAAAGCCATCGAGTCCCACCCAAAACGCAGAACTACTCAGGCTGAGCAGCACCCAGGGCTGAGCTATCTGCTGCATCCATGTTCCAATGTTTGAAAACAGGCTTGATACCCAGAACAGACGATATGCCCTGGTACTGAAAAAACTGTGAGGAGATGGGGTATCCGTCTGAACCATTATTAATAAATCAACGCCTATAATAGCGAAGAAGGAGAATAAGAAAAACGGCTATCCGTCTCCTTATTCTCCTTCTTTATTCTTTTTGTTCTATTTAATTCCTACAGGCACTTCCAGATTTTCCCAGGATAAAGAAAAACCATCTTTATTCATTTTGTAAACGAGACGTTCATTCATGGCAGCCGATTTTTTAGGCTTTACCTCTACCCGAAGGGCATCATCTTTCATTGCATAATTGAAAGCGCCCCACTGATTGGCTGTTTTGTTGAAAATGATTGTCCAGGAAGTTTCACCGGGAATAGCAAAGAAAGCATAAGTTCCGGCAGGTAATGCCTTGCCTTCAATCATAAGCTCATGGTCTGTTTTAAATGTAGTGGCTTCGTTAGCTCCGGTTCTCCATACCTGTCCGTAAGGTACCAATGCACCCCATATTTTACGTCCTTTTACCGATGGACTTCCATAATTGATTGTAATGGTTGCCTTATTTATTTTACCACTGCAGCTATCGCGTGGGCTTTCCATTTTTTTCTGGGCAAAAGCAGAAAGAGAAAAGATTAGCGAAAACGCAAGTAATGCAGCTTTATGGATGAGATGATATTTCTTCATTTTTTTGTTTTTTTAGTTTCCGCAAAGTTAGTTTTAATCTGTAAGGAATTCAGAGCGAATGAAGCAAAATTGCCAAAAAATGCAAATATGGACGCCTAGCATTATACCACGGGTTTATGGTACTTATTCCTGTATTCTATCGGGGTGAGGCCTGTTATTTTCTTGAAAATAGTCCGGAATGCCTTTGTATCCGTATAGCCTACTTCAAGCATCACTTCGTTAATATTTTTGAGGCTGGTTTCAAAGCTTCTTTTGGCTGCTTCAATCTTTACCCTTTGCATGTACTCAACCACAGTATTATTGGTAGCCTTTTTAAATCGGCGCTCAAAACTCCTTCTTCCAATGCTGAATTTATCAGCCAGCTCTTCCACAGTTATTTTCTCCTGATAACTTTCTTCAATAAATCCCTGAGCTTTTAAGATCTCGGGATCATTATGTTCTTTTTGACCTTTAAACATCATAAAAGAGGCCTGACTATCCCGGTCTATATCCACGGCAAAAAATTTGGAAGCCAGAATAGCCGTATCCCGGTCCGTATATTTCTCCACCAAATACAGAAGTAGACTCCAATAAGAATTAGCGCCACCGCTGGAATAAATACCATTTTCTTCTGTAATAATACTTCCGTCTACAAACTCAACAGCCGGAAACATCAATCTGAACTCATTCGCTGCATTCCAATGTGAGGAGCATTTTTTGCCATCGAGCAATCCTGTTGCAGCAAGCAGAAATGCTCCTATACATAAAGACGCGACTTCCGCTCCACGTTGATATTGCTCCACAATCCAGGGAATTACATCTTTGTTCAATTTCAATGCTGTCTTAATATCACCGCTTATGGCAGGTATCACAATAAGATCCGTTTTCTTCACCTCTTTCAACAACTTTTCTATGTGCACGGTATAAAGACTGTTTTCAAGCTTTATCTCTTTCTTCATTCCAACAAACTGCACATGAAAAAGAGGAGCCTTACCGGATGCCATCAGAAACTGGTTCACAGCCTTAAACATATAGTGAGGGTCTGCCACAGCTTCTATCACAGCTGTTTCAGGAATAAGAATGGATACATTTTTCATGAAACAAATGTAAAAAGAAGGTTTGTCGCAATCAACCCCTTCTAATGTCGTTTTTACACACCTTTTAATTGGGTGCAATACTCCATCTTTGTATCATAATCACTAAGGATAGAAGTCTATGCTTATTAATTTCACAAAATATACCGAATCCAATTAACCAATTAACACTCAATCTATGAATATTCAGAAAGTAACGCCATTTTTATGGTTTAACAGCGGGGCCGCTGATGCAGCCACGTATTATACTTCCATTTTCAAGAATTCGAAAATCATTGGTTCCAATCCAATGGTTACGACCCTCGAAATAGAAGGCTTGCGGATCATGATCCTGAACGGGGGACCTACCTATAAATTAAGTGAAGCATTCTCCCTGTCGATCAGTTGCGAAAATCAGGAAGAGATAGACTATTACTGGAGCAAACTTTCGGAAGGAGGAAAAGAAGGACGGTGCGGATGGCTGGTCGACAAGTTCGGGCTTTCCTGGCAAGTAGTTCCAGCTGTACTGCCAAAACTCATGAGCGATCCCGCAAAATCACAACGGGTAATAGCGGCTTTTATGAAAATGAACAAGTTTGACATCGAAAAATTATTGCAGGCCTAATAAAAAGTCATGACAGTTATTCATCCATATCTGACATTTACAGGGAATTGCAGGGAAGCAATGACCTTTTATAAAGATTGTCTGGGAGGAAAGTTAACACTTCAGAGCATTGGGAAATCTCCACTTTCTGAAAAAATGCCTCCCCGGATGAAAGCCTCTATCCTCCATGCCACGCTTGTTAAAGATTCACTGGTGCTCATGGGTACAGACATCGTACCTCCTGCTGGAAGAATAACAGGCAATGCCATATCTCTTTCTTTGCATTGCAGTAGCAAAAAAGAGATCATGAAATGTTATGAAAAACTTTCGGCAGGAGGGCATCCTATTCAGGCTATTGAACCCACATACTGGGGGGCACTTTTTGGCGATCTTATCGATAAGTATGGAAATCACTGGTTGCTAACATTTGACAAAACAATTCAATCCTCTCACAAAAAATAATCCTTATCACAACCTAGTCACCTAACCAACCCCTATAGCATGAAAAAAACCAACCTCATTTATTGGATCTTTACGGCCCTGTTTGCAGCGCTTATGGGCCTCCCGGCCATTGCAGACATCATGAAAGTACCTGATGCGGTAACCATTATGAATCATCTCGGTTACCCCAACTATTTTATCCCTTTTATAGGCGTTGCCAAAGTGCTTGGGTCCATCGCCATACTCATTCCCGGATTTCCCCGCATAAAAGAATGGGCCTATGCCGGATTGTTTTTTGATCTCATCGGCGCTACCTACTCCGAGCTTGCCACAGATGGTTTACAGGCCGGACAAGCATTCATGATTCTGCCCATTGCACTGGGTATTGTGTCTTATGTTTTTTATCACAAAAAACTAAAGACTGCCTGATTGTCAACTGACAAAACAATGGTAGAGGTGTTCAAAACAAATGTCCAGAAAGAAGGGGAAGCGCTTCTGATTGTTCAGCAGCTCCATTCACACTTCCCTTCCGACAGAATAAACTTTGATCTGGATGATTGCGAAAAAATTCTTCGTGTGGAAGGGCACAATATTCAGACCCGAAATATCGTTCAATTCTTAATGGAGCAAGGGTATCACTGCGAAGTACTGGACTGATACGGTTATTATTTCTAATTTAACATCGTGTTTTCATTTTTGCGGGTATAAAAAAGAATCCGGCATTTGTTCTCATATGCCTAACCATAAAAACAACAGGATGTTCAATCGGGTCAAGTCCTCTCTTCTCTTGTTTCTGCTTTTATCAGCAGCAACAGAGGCTCAGAATTTCAGCGTAAGTTTTACATCTGCAGCTTCTAGCGTTCCTTTTACCGGCAAGGTGTTTCTGTTTCTCTCTAAGGACAATAAAAAGCCAAAAGACGGAGAAGTGGGGTTGGATCATTCCGCCTACTGCAGCATATCTGTAGAAAATATAAAACCCGGAGAGTCCATTCTGTTTACCGATGCCGCCCAATACTACCCCGTTGCACTCTCAGGTCTGGAACGCGGGGAATATTATGTACAGGCTGTATGGGACAAGAATGAAGGCGGACGAGCTATCAGCCGTAGCCCCGGCAATATGTACAACAGTTCTGTTAAATGCACCCTGAGCAAAGACTTCAAACAAACCTTTACAATTACCTGCTCGGAGTCAGCTCCTAAAAAAACATTTACCGAAACCAAATACGCCAAAGAGGTGATTGTGCCATCGGCCCTTCTCACTTCTTTCTTCAAAAAACCAACCAGCCTCAACGCTGCTGTTATTCTGCCCAAAAGTTATGAGGATCAGCCTCAAAGACGCTATCCCGTATTATACCGGGTAAGTGGTTTCGGGGGCGATTATCACACCTTTTCAGGAAAGACCGATTTCAGCCAGCCTTTGGATACAACGGAATGTATCCGCGTTATCCTCGATGGCAATTGCCCGCTTGGCCATTCGGTATACGCCAATAGTGATAACAATGGCCCTGTGGGAGATGCCCTTACTCAGGAGTTAATCCCCTTCATTGAAAAAAACTATCGTTGCAACGAAGCCCGTTTTTTGGGCGGACACAGCAGTGGAGGCTGGACTGTATTGTGGCTTCAGACCCAATATCCTAAAGTTTTTACGGCGTGCTGGTCCAGCTCTCCCGACCCGGTAGATTTCCGAAGCTTTCAGAAAGTGGATCTGTACAACGACAAGAATATGTTTTATACTTCCGACAGTTCTCTGAGGAATGTGGCAACGATAGCTGGTTTTATTTCCTGGGCTACCATGAAAAGTATTTATGGAGCCGAGCATGTTATTTACCGGGGAGAGCAAATGCATTCATTTAATGCCGTATTCAGTCAGAGGAGCGCGGATGGAAACCCTGCAAGCCTGTGCAATGATCTGACAGGTGAGATAGACCCGGCAACAGTGGCTCACTGGAAAAATTATGATATCTCCTTGCTGGTAAGGAGCAATTGGGATCAGTTAAAAAACGACTTGCAAGGTAAGGTGCGTATATCAGTTGGCAATCAGGATAATTTTTTGCTCAACTATGCCGTGCATCTTTTCGACGGGGAGATGAAAAAGCTGAATTCGGGATTTATTTTCCAATACTATCCCGGTGATCATTTCACGGTAAGCTCTCCTGAATACATGAGTACAGGCGAAAAGTTTCTGGAAGCTAAATATAATGAGTGGCTGGTATCACACCCCTCCAAAAAGTAAGGATGCCCGTCAGTTTAATTTAATACGATCCCTTAAACGCTCTTTTTTGTATTTCTCCCGGGGAGATTCGTCATCGAATTCCTTCATGCGATCATAAGCCTCCTTTAAGGAAGGAGGCACATCTCCGCGATACTGCATGCTGTAAAAGGAGAAGCCATTGTATGGAACACGGTTCTCCGTTTCGAATATTTTCACCCTATTGCTGACCCCTTTCTCTTTGAAACAGGCAAGGAATGCTTCTCTTCTTGCCTTGTCCAATTGACTGCACTTTGCATTGATAAAGCCCGCCCCCAATATAGCAGTACATTTATCCTGAACGGTGTATAACAATCCCGATCCCGTCTTCTTGTTCAGATATTTCACAAACAAGGTATCCTTGATCGACATGCTCTCCACCTCCAGGGAATCTCTTTCACTCAACTTCTTGTTGTTGTTCAACACGGCCGACATATAATACCGTTTCTTTGCTTCAAATAAAAGGATGTATTCCTTTTCTTTATCCGTATATATGCGGGGATAAACAGATATCGATAAGGTGGGGGTATTCACCATCATGTCGGCAACAGCATTTAAGAATTTCTCCTGACGCCGGTATAAAAACCGCTGACGTCCTTCCCACTTCAACGTTTCATGCTCTTCTATTTCGCCTTCCGTATCTTTTACTTTTGTTCTGTAAACAGTTGTGATGGGCTTCACAACCGCGTTTCGCAGAGCATCCAGGATCACATCCCGCCAGTGCACATTGGGTTTGTTCAGATTACCTGAAATAGGGATCTGATAATCGGTTACATTACCGGCTTCCCGTACAAAAAACATGGCAAATCGCAACGGCAGCCATTTGCTGTCTTTGTTTTTGATTCTTCTGCTGATCCGGGGGTCAATGACAAGTATATGATTCGTACTTTCTATTATTCCACTTCTGACCTTCCAGGCGCCGCTAAATTCAAGTGTCCCTCGATCGAGCGGGAAAGAAGTATACGAAATCAAATAGGGGTTAAACAAAGTAATAGGCACTTTGTCAAAACTGTAGAACAGGTCAAAATCGGAGCTGTCTTTGGGATTAATACTCAAATTAATAACCCCTCCACCATACGGCTTAAATCCGGTGTGGCAATAGACCTTCACGCGTGTTTTATTTTTACTGACAGAATCAGCGGTTATAAAAATCGGATTGGCGGCTATAGAGAATTTCTCGCTGTGGGCGTAGTCGTTAAAAATCAAATTCCCGTTCCGGATAGCCAGAGAATTAACTTTATAATTACTGTGAAAGAAGTTTTTGGCAAGCGCCGCTATGTAATTACCTATTTCAACCAGCAGGTTGAACTGAGTGCTTTTGCCTGCGATTACTGCCGTACCGTTCTTTTTGTCAAACATCCGTTCCACATTATCCTTGTAGTCATATTCTTCGTATTTAAAATAAGGGCGGCTCAACGAAACCGAATCCAGGTTATATACTTTCTTTCCTGGGTTCAGTGCAAGCACGCTCAAGGTAAAATTCTCAAACGAGGCAAAATCCTTGTTTGGAGTCTCTCCAAAATGGAAGTCGTTGATACTTACCAAACCTTTTGCCATGATGGCCTCGGCATCCGTAAAATTTCCCGTGGTATTTAATGTGGCATCCAGGCTGGCCCTGAAGTTGCCATAGTTGGACATCACTTTAAAATACTGTTCCAGGAATTTCAACTCCAGCTTATCAATCACGGCATCCAGTTTATAATCCAACGTGGCGATATTGATGGCTATGTTTCCTTTGATAGTTCCCTTTCCATTTCCCGATGCGAGCGATACAACAGCGGCTATTGTATCCGAGTTCCATTTATACCCCGGGCTCTCTATGTTGAGATGGACCACTGAATAGTTAATAGGAATCAGATTATCCCTGTAATAGAGTATCCCATCGTTGATATGTATTTTCAGGAGGCTTAGTTGCAGAGGAGGGCCTTTCTTTCCGGGCGTTTTAGCCGTAAATCGCGTGATCAGATCATCCAGATTCAGGACGTTTCCCGTTTGTATAATGGCACTGCTGGGTTTTGTCAGGTCAATGTCACTTATTTCGTAAACCCCCGAAAACATTTTCCTCAGGTTAATATGGGCGCCCAATCCTTCTGCGGTAATAAACGTGCTGTCGCTTCCAGCTTCCCGTATGCGTAGGTTGTGGAGATAAATATATCCGGTAAAAGGATTTACATAGGCATAGCTGAGTGTTATTTCCCTTCCGGTATACTTCACATCATACTTCTCGATCAGATATTTGACGATAGGCGAAAGGAGCAGGAATACCAACACCACAAGGGAGACAAGAATGCCTAAGGTAATAGCAATTGCTTTTTTAAACTTCCCGTGACTCTTTTTCATACTCCTGTCTCTGCGGTTAATGCAGGGATACATTACCCTACTGACAGAAATACAAAGTTAGGCGGTATCGAAATCAAAGTCTTACATATTAATCGAAATTGTTACATGATTCCCATTTTGAGGGAAAGGCCATCGGGATATATAACAGTCTTTTGTAAGGATTACAGACCTGGAATGGTAAAATAAAAAACAGCACCTTCATTCACTTTTGCCTCGGCCCAGATACGGCCTCCGTGTTTGCTGATGATCCTATGTACGATCGCCAGCCCCACACCGGTGCCTTCAAAATCGTTGGAGCTGTGCAAACGTTGAAACACATTGAATAGCTTTTCTGCATAATCCATACTAAACCCTGCTCCATTATCTTTTACATAATAGATGACTCCCTCCTCCTTCTGAGTACATCCTATTTCTATTTCCGGTCGTTCTTTCCTGGATGAGTATTTAATGGCATTCGAGAGCAGATTGGTCCATACCTGATTAAGCAATGAAGGATCTCCAAATCCCGGTGCCAGGGGATGGGAAATGACAGAGGCTTTATGCCCTGCCGACCGGCTGATTTCGGCAAGCACCCTTTCTACCATTTCGTTCATATTTATTTCCGACTTTTCCAATGCCTTTTTTCCAAGACGGGATAGCTTAAGCAGGTCTTCAATGAGGATATTCATCCGGTCGGAGTTGCTTTTTATTCCGGCAAATAAACGCCTGGCCTCTTCATCCAGTGATGCACCATAATCTTCTTCTATTATTTTAGTATAACCGTTAATAGCCCGCAGCGGTGCTCTTAAATCGTGTGATACAGAATATGAAAATGACTCCAGCTCTTTATTAACGGATTGTAACTTGACAACATTGTCTTGCAAATCGCAGTTAAGCTGCTTAATCTTTTCGTCTGCAATTTTCTGTCCCGTAATATCCCGTTCGGTAATCGAAATCACGCTTTTCTCGCTGGCAGCATCCAGGATGGTAGCAGCAGAAAACAAGACATCAATCAGTTTACCGTGTTTGGTAATACGTTTGGCTTCCACATCCTGTAACTTTTCTCCTGCAAACAAACGCCTCCGGAGTTCTTCTGACTGAGTCTGATCAAATTCGGGGATGATATTTCCCACATTCATTTTGATCGCCTCCTTTTCCAGATATCCGTAAATATCCTTAGCTCCTTCGTTCCATGACATAATCTTCCCTTCCGTATCATGTATATAAATAGCATCGCCTGATTGCTTTACAACGGTTGCCAGGTAGTTCCTGATTTTCTCTACCTCTTTGATTTCGGTAATATCCCTGGCATTTACAAACCATTTCTCATATTTAACCACCACATTCCATTGAAGCCATTTAATACTCCTGTCTTTGCAATAGATCCGTGTTTCAAATGACAGACGCTCCTTTTCTTTCTTTTTCAGCTGCTGCACCATTCTCCTGTCTTCATCGCTGAGAAAAAATACCAGCGATGTTTCCTTTGCCTCGGAAAGGCTATAACCCAGAATGGCAGAAAATGCTTCGTTGATTTCTTCAATTTTAAACGTTTTGGCATCAATGATTCCGATGATATCTGCCGAGTTATTAATCAGCAATGCAGACTTCTCCAGCGAATTATTCTTTTCCTGCAATTCCTTTTTCTGGAGTTGCAGCTGCAAAAGCACAGCTACTTTGGCTTTGGCTACTTCCGGATCCAGGGGTTTGAAAAGATAATCCATCCCACCCTCTTCATATCCTTTCATCATAAACCTCCGTTCTGTACGTTCAGCCGAAGCAAAAATGATGGGGATATCTTTGGTTCTGTTATTAGATTTCAGAATCTGTGCCACTTCAAAGCCATCCATATCCGGCATCTGTACATCCAGAATAATGAGGTCTATATCTCTGTTGAGCGTAATCTTAAGGGCGTCTTTTCCGTTATTGGCGTTTATTAAAACACGGTCGGGCGTTTCCAACAGCGTTTCAAGGGCCATCAGATTAGCCGGTTTATCATCTACGATCAATATCGTTGCCTTGTCCTTCTTAACCATTACTACTCTTGTTTAGTTTCACTAAAAAAGCCCTGAGCTGGTCCAATGTAAAAATGTGATGAATTTTGTTGGCTGCCAGGGAGGCCAGTGGCATAACCTGAATTTCTGCCTCTTCCGGATTCTGTACGATGGCTATTCCATCTTCCCTGATTATGGCAGCCAGTCCTGCAACTCCATCGTTATTGGCTCCGGTTAGAATAATGCCCACAGATTTGTTTCTGTACACCTCCGCTGCCGATTCAAACAAGACATCGATAGAGGGCCGGCTAAAACGAACGGGCTCGTCGGATGTAAGTGAAAAGGTACGGTCGCGCTCTATCAGCAGATGATAATCGGGAGGTGCTATATAAACTACGCCTGGTTGTATCTTTTCTTTTTCATCAGCCTGCTTTACTTTTATTTTGCTTTTGCTTTGCAGCAGTTCTTCCAGCAAATCTTTCGGATCTTTTGATCTATGCTGCACCACAATAATCGGGATTGTAAAATCGGCAGGCAAATGTTCAAGCAGGTAACCGATGGCTGTCAGTCCCCCAGCAGAAGCACCTATCACTATCACCTCGTATCTCATACGGTCCGTTCTCTTCAGCTTATTTTCATGAATATCTTTTCTTTCTTATCCACCTCTTCAAATTCTCTTCTTCTTTCGGAAAACAAAAGCGACTCCTTATTTCCCAAGCCCAGATAGCCAAATGGGCATAAGCTTTCATAAAACAGGTGTATAACTTTGTTTTGAAGATGCTGGTTAAAATAGATCATCACATTGCGGCAGATGATGAGCTGAAATTCATTGAATGATTTATCCACCGCCAGGTTATGGGGAGAAAAAACAATGTTTTGTTTAAGCGATTTATCAAACATTACCGAATCATACTTGGCTATGTAATAATCGGAAAACGATTCCATTCCTCCCGACTTTTGGTAATTCGTTGTATGCTGCTTCATGTTTTCTACCGGATACACTCCCTCTTTGGCTATCTGCAGCGAGTTTTGATTGATATCCGTAGCATAAATCACCGAACGGTTCAGCAATCCTTCTTCTTTTAGGAGGATAGCTATCGAGTATACTTCTTCACCTGTGGCACAACCTGCCATCCATATTTTAATAAACGGATAGGTAGCCAGACGTTTCATTACATTTTCGCGCAGGCTGCGATAAAAAGAGGGATCGCGAAACATCTCTGTTACCGTAACAGAAATCACCCGGATAAATTCTTCAAATAGTTTCTCGTTTTGCAAAATAAGGTTTGCCAGCTCATCCAGACGCTCAATTTTACGGGCTGTCATAAAATAGATGATCCTTCTGCGCACCGATGCCTCGGCATAATCGGTAAAATCATATCCATAGCGGAAACGAATCGATTCCAGCAGTGCCTTCACATCTCCTTGTTCAATATTCATATCAGCCTATCAAATCGTTTATTTTATTCATGAGGTCGTGGAGGTCAATCGGTTTGGAAACATAATCCCAGGCTCCGTGTTCCATGCATTTCTCCTTATCCCCTTTCATGGCTCGGGCTGTTACAGCTATTACCGGAATGCTTTTGAGTATGGCATCACTTTTTAAAGCATCCAGCACTTCGTATCCATCCATTACAGGCATCATCATATCCAGCAGTATCATGTCTGCATCGGCTCCGCTTTGCAATAAACTCATGGCCAGCTCTCCGTTTTCAGCCACAATCATCTCAATCCCGAATGTTTCCAGGTAATTTTTGAGTGCAAAGGTGTTTCGCTCTTCATCATCCACCAGTAAAATGGTCTTACCCTTCAGGTTCTCCATATTGTTAGCTATATAGCCACACCCGCATGAGGGAAAGCAATTGTTCAATATTTACCGGTTTGGCCACATAGTCTGACATACCAGCATGCAGACATTTTTCCCTGTCTCCTTTCATTGCCTTTGCCGTAAGGGCAATGATCGGTATTTTGGCAAAGTTTGGAAGGTTACGGATTGCCCTGGTGGCTTCATATCCATCCATTTCGGGCATCATGATATCCATTAATATAATTTCAATGCCTTTGTTTTCCTTTATCAACTTCAATGCCGCAACCCCGTTTTCGGCTGTTATGCATTTCATGCCTTCCTCTTCAAGCGCATTGGTGAGGGAGTAAATATTGCGGATGTCATCATCCACCACCAGCACTTTTTTATTCTTCAGCACCTCATCCGTTTTATGCAGCTTACGAATGATATTTTGCTTTTCTTTTGGCAAGCGCGACTCCACCCTGTGCAGGAAGAGCATGGTTTCGTCCAGCAGACGTTCCTGAGAATCGGCTGTTTTGAGCACTACCGTATTTGCAAACTTCATCAGATGAGTATTCTCTTCCTTTGTCAGATCCTTACCGGTATATACTACAATAGGAATCTTTTTGAGGCCTTCGTCCGATTTAATCTTTTCCAGCAAATCGAAGCCGGTCATATCCGGCAATCCAAGATCAACGATTACACAATCAAAATTGCCGTTGCGCAGCATATCAAAGGCTTCCGAACCCGAATAGGCCGAGAATGTTTTGACATCTCCGTTACCGATCAGTTCCTTGATGGCTTTATTCTGTGTTTCATTGTCTTCTACAATGAGCAGCTTCTTTAGTTTCTTATTGATAAAGTCTTCGATCTTATCGAATGTATGCTGCAAATCCGTTTTGGAGATCGGTTTGCGGATAAAGTCAAATGCGCCGAGCTCCAATCCCTCTCTTCGTTTATCATATCCGGAAATAATCTGAACAGGGATATGCCTCAGGCTCGGGTCATTTTTCAGGTGTTTGAGCACCTCTGTTCCATCCATCACCGGCAGCTTCATATCCAGAATGATTGCATCCGGGTTGTAGAATCGTGCAAAGCTGAGACCTATATTTCCCTGGCCGGCCACAATGCCTTTATAATTCCGTTCTCTTACAAAATCAAGCATGATTTTGGAGAACTCCAGATCATCTTCCATGATCAGGATAATCTTATCGTTTTCGTTTATAGTATGACGGTCGTCGTTTACATGGTCATTGACCATAGCATCCGAATCCGTTTCGAGGCTTCTGACATGCGGAGGTGGGACCTTTCTTCTTTCCCTGATCTCCACTTTTCGCTCTACCGGACCCATGATGGATGCATCGTATTTAAACGGGAGGAACAGGGTAAAAGTGCTTCCTTTTCCTTCTTCACTGTGCAGATGAATCTCGCCACCCAACGCATTGGCCAGCTCTCGGCTGATAGAAAGTCCGAGTCCGGTGCCTCCGTATTTTCGTTTGGTTGAACCGTCGGCTTGCTGAAATGCTTCGAATATGACTCCCTGTTTATCGGGCGATATTCCGATACCGGTATCGCTTACATCAAAACGGGCAATGGCTGGTGCCTGTTGCAGCTTCCTGTTCCGGAATGTGATATCATGTTGTGCCTCCTTAATAGACAGCGTTACTTTTCCTCCCTTACCGGTAAATTTGAATGCATTGGATAATAAGTTCCGCAGAATTTGTTCCAGACGCTGTTTATCGGTTATAAAGGATTTTACTTCCCCTTCATCCACCGATACGCTGAAATCGATGGCCCTGCTTTTTGCCAGTTCGGTAAACATGGAATCCACATCCGAATTGATTTCTCTCACATTTACTTCTGCAATATCCAGTTCCATCTTGCCGGACTCTACTTTGGAAAGATCCAGAATTTCATTGATCAGGTTCAGCAGATCGGTACCGGAGCTGTAAATATTTTTGGAGAACTCCACTTCTTTACCTCCGAGTGTTTTCGTTTTATTTTCCGCCAGCAGTTGAGATAAGATGAGGATGCTGTTAAGGGGCGTACGAAGCTCGTGCGACATATTAGCCAGGAATTCCGATTTGTATTTGCTCGTAACTTCCAGCTCTCTGGCCTTTGTTTCAATATCCATTTTGGCATTTTCCAGCTTCTCTTTCTGCTCTTCCAGCAGATTGGCTTTTTCTTCCAGCTCCTCGTTGGTCTGCTGTAATTCTTCCTGTTGGGTTTTTAGCTCTGCTTCCGAT
>Ga0206962_1048_pt1 | contig 45740 bp, 38 predicted proteins | sample Alteio_BWOrgHeat_27_FD_153241 | JGI IMG/M metagenome (GOLD analysis project Ga0206962, IMG submission 153241) | Enriched cells from forest soil in Barre Woods Harvard Forest LTER site, Petersham, Massachusetts, United States -... | ecosystem: Environmental > Terrestrial > Soil > Temperate forest >...
GGTCGTATATCGGTAAAGCTGCCTACACCAGAGCTTTTCGCCGCACCTACATTTCCGAAATAACTCATTACACCAGCTCCTAAGCCAACAGATGGAAGTTCGATTTTTTTGGGAGAAGAAGAGGTTTTGGTAGAGTCCGGGCCACCGGCAAAGAGCCTAAAGCCTATAAATAGGCCTATAAGGAGTAAGAGGGAGTTCTTTTTTTGCATTTGCAAAACTTTGATGGCTCAGTTGTGTTTACAGAGACGAGGCTCGCGATGCCCTGGAATGCCTGTAAATACATACTGTTTAAGCAAAACTATTTGAAATCGAGTATGTTTCGATAGTGTTAATCTTGTAATTACAAACAGATAAATGTTAATAAGGCGGAGATGAGCGCCTCAAAAATCGCTATGAGCAAAGCAGGTAGTGTGTTTTCGGTTTTGAAAAGGAACAAGGACTTATTCCCCGTGATTCGTAAATTTGTGCATGTCTCTTTCCCTCGCCATTCAGGATTTTCTTCAGGCTTCAGCAGAAATTCCTGTGATTGATGTCCGTTCTCCCGGTGAATTTCTCCGGGGACATATTCCCGGTGCACATAATATTCCCTTGTTCAATAATGAGGAGCGCGCCCTGGTAGGAACAAAATATAAGCAGGTTGGAAAAGAGGAAGCGGTGCTGCTGGGGTTGGAAATTGTAGGACCCAAGATGGCATCCTTTGTAAGGGAAGCGAAAGCGATCAGCAAAAACGGGAAAGTACTGGTTCATTGCTGGAGGGGTGGAATGCGTAGCGGCAGTTTTGCCTGGCTGTTAAATACCTCCGGTCTGCAAGCCATCACACTTAAGCAAGGATATAAGGCATACCGCCGCCATGTGCTCAAGAGTTTCGCATCTCCTTATACCTTAATAGTGCTGGGTGGTGAAACAGGAAGCGGAAAGACAGAAATTCTGGCCTCGCTTAAAGAAAGAGGGGAACAGGTAATTGATTTGGAAGCATTAGCACATCATAAAGGTTCCGCATTCGGAGCATTGGGTCAGCAACCCCAACCCGGAGTGGAGGAATTTGAGAATATATTGTATACCGAACTCCGTGGTATGGATACTAACAGGAGAATTTGGGTAGAAGATGAATCGAAAAGCATAGGCCGGGTATTTATCCCTCCGGATTTCTGGCAACAGATGAAACAAGCCATGATGTTCCGGATAGCATTGCCAAAAGAAGCAAGGGTAGAAAGGCTGCTGAAGGAATATGGGTGTTTTAGCACCACCGATCTGGAAGCATCCGTGCTCCGCATTCAGAAAAGACTCGGCGGTCTGGCTACCCGTCAATGTCAGGACGCATTGAAAGCCGGGGATCTGAAAACAGTAGCTGAAATTACCCTGACCTATTACGACAAAGCCTATACCCACCACAAAGAAGACATCGCTTCCTGCCAACGCATACTCCTTGATAAGGACAATCCCCAGGAAGCCGCATCCCTCATATTGGAACAAATGAAAACATCATCCTGATACATGGAACAGAATCAGAAGATAAGACTAACCCAGTTTACAAAAGGCGGAGGCTGTGGTTGTAAAATTGCTCCGGCTGTTTTGGAGCAAATACTAAAGCATGCAGACACAGAGAATGACCCAAAGCTCCTGGTAGGATATGGAACCCGTGATGATGCAGCCGTATATGATGTAGGAGACGGGAATGCGATTATAAGCACCACCGATTTTTTTATGCCCATTGTAGATGATGCTTTTGACTTCGGTCGCGTAGCCGCCACCAATGCCATCAGCGACATTTATGCAATGGGTGGCAAACCTATTATGGCTGTGGCCATACTGGGATGGCCTGTGGAGTTGATAGCGCCGGAAGTAGCACGTGAAGTATTGAACGGGGCCCGGGAGATTTGTAAGAAAGCCGGCATCCCCCTGGCCGGAGGACATAGTATAAGCAGCGCCGAACCTATTTTTGGACTGGCGGTAACAGGCACCATTAAACATCAGCACATAAAACGGAATGATACGGCCACAGCAGGCGATATCCTCTACCTGACCAAACCGCTTGGAACAGGGGTCATGAGTACTGCATTGAAGAGAGGTCTGTTAACACCTGATGATTATATAAAACTCATCGATGTGATGTGTAGCCTTAATTCAATCGGTGAAAAGCTGGGGCCGTTGCAAGCTGTAACAGCGATGACCGACGTGACAGGTTTTGCCTTAATAGGTCACCTGCTTGAAATGACGGGTAAGAATCATTCTGCCGAAATAAGCCTGGCTGCCATACCCCGTATTGAAGGATTGGATGTATATACGAATCAATTCATTTATCCGGATAATACCACCCGCAACTATTCCACTTATGCCTCTTCTGTAAAGGGAATGGATGGCAATGACTTTATGTTGCTTTGCGATCCGCAAACAAGTGGAGGATTATTGATTGCCGTAAATCCTAAAATGGAAAATGATTTTCTTGCCCTGATGAATACCCATAAATGTCCTGCATTTAAAATTGGGAAGGTAACGGAGGGGAAAGAGGTGGGGATTTATTTTAGTTGAGAAAAAAAACTTCTGTCCTCCCCCTAGCCCCCTCCAAAGGGGGAAAGGGATTATTGTCCCCCTTTGGAGAGGGTCAGGGGGAGGAAAAATCAGAATTACAATCTTCTGATTAATTCACTAATTCAACTTAAACTCCGAAGTAAAATGGAACTCAATGCCGGGATTATTTTCAATGGCATTGTTAAGGGCCCAGGCTGTTTCGCTGAGGTAAACAGGATTTTCATCTTTATCAAAAGCCACCCGTTGTGAACGGAAGCGGGTGAAATCATCAAATGCTTTCTGATCACTATACGTCATCCAGCAAGCTTTGTGAAGCGGCAAGGCTGCAAAACGGCAGGATGCACCATACTCCTGCAGCAAGCGATATTGAATCACTTCAAACTGAAGCTCCCCTACCGTACCGATAATCTTTTTGTTTCCGGGTTGCTGTACAAAAAGCTGTGCCACGCCTTCGTCGGTGAGCTGCTGTATTCCTTTTTCCAGCTGCTTTGTTTTCATAGGATCTGTGTTAACCAGTTCCTTGAATATTTCCGGAGAGAAGCTCGGAATACCTTTATACATAAATGTCTCGCCTTCGGTAAGTGTATCTCCGATTTTAAAATTACCGGTATCATACAATCCTACCACATCGCCGGGATAGGCTTCGTCAATCAGATTTTTATCCTGAGCCATGAAGTTAACCGGGTTGGCAAAACGAAAATCTTTGTCCAGCCTTACATGATGGTAAAATTTATTCCGTTCAAAACGTCCGCTTACAATCCGAAAGAAAGCAATCCTGTCGCGGTGACGTGGATCGAGGTTGGCATGTATTTTAAAAACAAACCCGCTTAGTTTTTCTTCGGTAGGTTCTACCATACGGGTATCGCTCATTCTTCCACGAGGTGAAGGAGAAATCTGCACAAAACAATCCAGCAATTCCTTTACCCCGAAATTATTCAGTGCACTGCCAAAGAAAACAGGGGCTACAGATCCTTCCAGATATTTCTCATTGGTAAACGGATCGTATACACCATTGATCAGTTCCAGGTCTTCGCGAAGCTGCTGAGCAAAATCGCCAATCTGCTGATCCAGCACCTCGCTGTTCAGATCGCTGATCTCTACCTTTACATCTTCTATTTCCGTTTTATTGGCTTTGAAGAGTTGCAGGTTTTGCTCATATATATTGTATACACCTTTAAACCGGGCTCCGTTGCTGATAGGCCAGCTAAGCGGACGTACACGTATGTTCAGTTTCTTTTCCAGCTCATCCAGCAGATCGAACGGGCTGCCCCCTTCCCGGTCCATCTTATTTACAAACACAATTACCGGGGTGTTGCGCATACGGCAAACACTCATCAGCTTCTCAGTCTGTTCTTCCACACCTTTCACGGCATCCACTACCAGAATTACACTGTCCACGGCGGTCAGCGTTCGGTAGGTATCTTCAGCAAAGTCTTTGTGACCGGGAGTATCCAGCAGGTTGATCTTCATCCCGTGATAGTCGAAGGCCATGACCGAGGTAGCCACCGAAATACCTCTTTGTTTCTCGATTTCCATGAAATCGGAAGTGGCTGTTTTGCGGATTTTATTGCTTTTAACAGCACCCGCCACCTGGATAGCCCCGCCAAACAGCAGGAATTTCTCGGTAAGGGTGGTTTTACCGGCATCCGGGTGAGAGATGATGGCAAATGTTCTGCGTTTCTTTATTTCGTCTTGAAAGCTCATATATTTAATAGGGCTGCAAATTTAGTAAAATGTTATCTTTGCACACTTTTTCGAATTAAACATCCTGAATGGACAAGAAATCACTCATCGGCCTCCTGCTTATCGGCCTCATATTTATAGGTTTTCAGTTTTTTACCGGCCCTTCCAAGCAGGAGATAGCCGCAAAAGAGCGTTATCGCGACTCAATCCAGCAAGCCGAAGCCCGTGCCGAGACCAAAGCACGAGATGCCATGCTGAAACAGAAAGCATTGGCCGATACCAGCCATCATGATACGACGCATATTATCAATGATTCGGTAAAAGCGGTACTCCAAACCAAACAATACGGTCCTTTTGCTGCTTCTGCACACAAGCAAAAGTCTTATTTAATCCTTGAAAATGACTTTTACAAGGTCAAAATCAGCACGATAGGTGGTCGCCCGGTTTCTGTGGAACTGAAAGATTATCACGCCAAAAAAGCCGATGGCCCATTGGTTAAACTGTTTACTGAAGATTCTTCCTCTTTCGGCATCCAGCTTTTTGACAATACCAACAAAGCCTTTAGTACCGATAGCCTTTATTTTGCCCCTTCCGGAGCAGGATTTCAGGTAAAAGGAGAAGAGTCCAACTCTCTGAGCATGCGTTTGAGCGCCGGCGAAGGCAAATACATTGAATATGTTTATTCCCTGAAGGGGAATGATCATATGATGGGTTGCAAAATCAACATGGTGAATATGCAGGATGTAATTGCTCCTACCATGCAGGATCTGGATATGAAATGGTCCATGCGCAGTCCTTCACAGGAAACCGATATCAACAGTCAGCGGAATAAATCAACGGTATACTATAAGTTTCCGGATGAGGATGTCAGCTACCTGAGTGAATCAAAAAATGAAAGCAAAACACTGGATGGTAGCAACCTCAAATGGATAGCCTTTAAACAACTTTTCTTCACCTCTGTCCTCATTGCCGATAATAACTGGGGCCGTACCAAACCCAGCATAGAAGTACACAGCAATCCGCTTGATTCGGAACATGTAAAAACATTTTCTGCGAGTCTGTCCCTGCCTTTCGGACATAAGCCTTCCGAATCGTTTGCCATGCGCTTTTATTTCGGACCCAATCATTACAAAACCCTGCGGAGCTATAACCTCGATCTGGAACGTCAGATTCCGCTCGGATGGAGCCTGTTCCGTTATGTAAACAAATGGTTGGTGATTCCCATCTTTAACTTCCTGGATGGTTTCAATATGAGCTATGGTATCATTATCCTGATCCTTACCATCATCATCAAGATTGTGATATTCCCGATTGCCTATAAAACCTATATGTCATCGGCAAAGATGAGGGTTATCAAACCCGAGGTGGATGAAATCACTGCCAAATTCAAAGATGGCGATCCGCTTAAAAAACAACAGGCCACCATGGCCCTGTACAAAAAAGCAGGTATTAATCCCATGGCCGGATGTATCCCCGTATTGCTTCAGATGCCGATCCTGATCGCCTTGGTCAACTTCTTCCCTGCCGCCATCGAATTACGCCAGCATGGTTTTCTTTGGGCCAGCGATTTAAGTACCTATGATTCTATTCTGCACCTTCCGTTCCGTATTCCGGCTTATGGTGATCACATCAGTCTTTTTGCCCTGCTCATGACCGGCTCCACCATTTTGTATACCTGGTCCAACAGTCAGCTAATGGGACAAACCGATCAACTTCCGGGTATGAAATGGATGATGTACCTCATGCCTATTATGTTCCTTGTATTCATGAACAACTACTCTTCCGGACTTAGTTACTATTATTTCCTGGCTAACATGATCACCTTCGGTCAGACCTGGCTCATGCGTAAATTTGTAGATGAAGATGCCATCCACAAAAAAATACAGGAAAACAAACTCAAACCGCAAAAAGCATCTTCCTGGCAGCAACGCCTTGAAAAAGCAGCAAAAGACAGACAGGCGCTGATACAGAACCAACAGGGGAAAAAGAAGAAGTAGGCAGGAGGCAGGTGCAGGAGGCGGGAGGCGGGAGGCATTAGACGTATGCGCTTTTTTATTAAATTAGAACAATGGAATTCAACTCCCTTACTGCTATATCACCTATCGACGGCCGTTACCGGGGGCTTACCAAGAACCTCTCTGACTATTTTTCAGAAGCAGCCCTGATCCGTTACCGCACCCTGGTTGAAATAGAATATTTTATCGCTTTGTGCGAACTCCCACTGCCGCAATTATCCGGACTTGATAAAAGCATGTACGAACCCATGCGCGATATTTATCGCAAATTCAGTCTCGAAGATGCTGCTGCCATTAAACACATTGAAAAAGTAACCAACCACGATGTAAAAGCCGTGGAATATTTTATCAAAGAACAATTTGACGCATTAAAAACAGGAGAAAAAAAAGAGTTTGTGCATTTTGGCCTGACCTCTCAGGATATCAATAACACTGCCACTCCCCTGCTTCTGCGCGATGCTTTTAAAAATGAAATAGAACCCCTTTACCGCGATCTGCTTAAACGACTGAATACCCTGGCAGCCGAGTGGAAGGATATCCCCATGCTGGCTTATACCCATGGGCAACCTGCCTCACCCACCCGGCTTGGAAAAGAAATTCTGGTGTTTACCGAACGACTGGAACAACAACTGAGCCTCCTCCTGAGCATTCCTTTCTCTGCCAAATTCGGAGGTGCCACCGGCAACCTGAATGCACATCATGTAGCCTATCCATCTATCGACTGGGTCCGGTTTTCAAACAACTTCGTAAACAAAACCCTGGGGCTGCACCGCTCACAACGTACCACTCAGATAGAACATTACGACAACCTTGCCGCCTTCTGCGACGGGATGAAACGAATCAATACCATCCTCATTGATCTGAACAGAGATTTCTGGACCTATATCTCCATGAATTATTTCAAACAGCGGATCAAAGAAGGAGAAATCGGATCATCGGCTATGCCGCATAAAGTGAATCCGATTGATTTTGAAAATTCAGAAGGAAACCTCGGACTCGCCAATGCCGTTTTTGAACACCTCTCGGCCAAGCTACCGATATCAAGACTGCAACGCGATCTGACCGACTCAACCGTACTTCGTAACCTGGGTGTTCCGGTTGCACATACACTCATTGCCGTTAAATCACTTATCAAAGGGATTGACAAATTGCTTCTCAACAAGGAATCCATCAGCCGTGATCTGGAACAAAACTGGGTCGTAGTGGCAGAAGCCATACAAACCATTTTGAGAAGAGAAGGTTATCCCAAACCTTATGAAGCATTGAAAGAGCTGACCAGAACCAACGAAAAGATTAACAAAGAAAGTCTGCACCGCTTTATAGATACCTTGACTGTATCCGATAGCATCAAGAAAGAACTGAAGAATATTAGTCCGGAAAATTATACGGGCATTTCCTGAGCAATCGTCAACATGAAAGTTTCCGGCTTCACCATCGTACGTAATGCCATTAAATACGATTACCCCATTGTAGAAGCCATACGCTCTATCCTTCCTATCTGTGATGAAGTTGTGGTTGCCGTGGGCAAATCGGAAGATGATACCCTGAACCTGATCCGTTCCATTGATTCCGAAAAAATAAAAATTATTGAAACGGTTTGGAATGACTCTTTGAGAGAAGGGGGACATGTGCTGGCCGATGAAACCAACAAAGCCCTGCAAGCCTGCTCACCCGACAGCGACTGGTGTTTTTATATCCAGGGTGATGAAGTGATTCATGAAAATGATCATGCAGATATTCTGGATGCCATGTTCCGTTGGAACGATCACCCCGAAGTGGAAGGACTCTTGTTTAACTATGTCCACTTTTATGGTTCTTATGATTACATAGGCGACTCCAGAAGATGGTACTCCAAAGAAATAAGGATCATACGCAACCGGATTGGAATAACCTCTTACAAAGATGCACAGGGCTTTAGAAAAGAGGGACACAAGCTGAATGTGAAACCCATTCCCGCTGCTGTTTTTCATTATGGCTGGGTAAAACCACCCCAGTTGCAACAAGCCAAACAGGAAAGTTTTCATAAAATGTGGCATGACGATTCCTGGATGGAAAAGAATATTCCCAAAACAGATGCTTTCGATTATTCACAGATCGATTCACTTCAGCATTTCAGCGGTACACATCCCGATGTGATGAAGAAACGTATACGACAAAAAAACTGGGAGTTCAGTTTTGATCCATCCAGCAAAAAATTCGGATCCCTCAAAGCACGCCTGCTTTATTTTATCCAGAAACAATTCGGATGGAAGATCGGGGAGTATAAGAACTACAAAATTATTTGACTCACCCCCTGGCCCTCTCTCTACTTTCGTAGAGAGGGGGAAGAACGACAAAGTCGGGCAAGGGGTGAGTAAACAAAAACAGAGCCTCTCGGCTCTGTTTAAATTCGTTAGTCAATACCAGGTTACTTCTTATACAGCAAAAAGTGTTTCACTAGTGTAAAGGTTTCTTTCTTCCCCTTTTCAAGTTTGAATTTCTCATCGATGGATTTACATCCCTTCACATCAATCTTTACTTCGTAGGTATGATCGCCTTCCAGAGTGATGAAATAGTTTCCGTCTTCGCTGGAAGTGGTACGTCCTGCTTCAGCTCCTGATTCATCGTAAATAACCAGTTCAGCCTGGAGTGGATTGCCTGACTCACCGGTAAATACGGTTCCTTTTACGATAGAGGGCCCAACGGCAAGACTCACCTCCCCTTTCTTCATGCCGGCAAATAAGTCGTAATTGCTGAGATCAACTTTGTATATATCACGTTCACCCATTCCGCCGGGGCGATTGCTGGAGATATATCCTGTATTGCCGTCCACCGAAAGACAAATACTGGTTTCATTGTTTACGCTATTGATTGGGTAGCCAAGGTTTACCGGTGTGGTCCATTTGCCGTTCACAAATGTTGTTTTGAAGATATCGTAGCCACCCATAGAGTTGTGTCCTTCGGAGCAGAAGAAAAGCGTTTTCCCGTCGGGGGTGATACAGATTCCGCCTTCATCGTATTGCGTATTGATCTCGGGTCCCAGGTTTACCGGATTATCCCATTCTGTTTTTGATTTCCGTTTGGCCATCCAGATATCTCCGTTACCGTAACCGCGTTGTCCGCCTTTTGCTTTTACATCCTGTCCACGTTCCGATATAAAGAAGATGGTATTGCCATCGGCTGTGAGCACAGCTCCATCTTCAAAATAACTGGTATTGATAGGACGTTCCATAATTTTAGGATTGCCCCATTTTCCCGAAGTACTTACTTTGGAAACAAAGATCTCTCCCCCTTTTGCATCCTCATCGTTATTGCGATAAATAAAAATCTGTTTACCATCGGCAGTAATGCTGGAGCAGGCGCTGTGTCCGGGACCGTTGATGGCTCCTGGCATAATCTCGGCAGGGTTCCATGTTTTGTTGGAATCATTCCAGGTAGACATGAAGATATGGTCGAACGGTTTGTTATCACCCAGGACATCGGATGTTCCTTTTCCTTCGGGGCGACGGGACGTGAAAATCATCATCTTTCCATCGGCTGTAACAGAAGGGCGTTTATCATCGTAGGCAGAATTAATATTTTCTCCGAGCGGAATAATCTTCACATCAATTGGTTTAGCCATCAGCTCCTTGGCTGTCTTCACCATGTTTATATAGTGCATTACATCACTGTCCTTGATTTTGGAATCGCTTCCTGCCAAACCTTTGTATGTATCCAGCTCGGTACCGGCAGAATCCAGTTTGCCTTCGGTAAGCAACATACGACCCAGATAGAGGTGAGCTTCTCCGGCTTCTTTGGTATCGGCATGGATGGCTTTGATAAACTGGTCCTTTGCAGAAGGCATATCATCCATCATATAATAACATTCTCCTATATGAAATATGATGTTGGCATCTTTGGGTTTATTGACGAGAATTTCTTTAAACTCATTCACCGCAGCAACATAATTGCCTCCGTAAAAATCCTGCTGGGCCATTTTAAACTTAATCTGATCCCCTCCTTTGGAGAGGATACTCTGAGCATTGGAATCAAAATGTAATAAAGAGATACCCAAGACAAGTACGGCAATAAGTTTTTTCATTTCCAGTTCTGATTTTGTCTGTAAAAACAAATATAATAAGAAATTCTATCCGGCAGGGGGTAATATACAGGGCTTATAACCCCAATCTGGTATTTATCCTTTTGGGGCCTGTAACAGCTGCAGAAAAAGCTCCAGCCCCTTTTTCTTAGGGTTGTCAAATGTATAGTTGATATTCTTGCTAAGGTAGTGTACCAGGTCAGCATCCGGAGGAAAACGGTTCTTATAATGCTCAGCAATCTCTTCTATTTTCGTAAGCCCTAAGGCCAGGGCCTTGTTAAAAAGTTCTTCCATAGCCGGCTCAATAGGCTTGTTGCTGACCCAGCAGGCAAATACAAAAGGTAGGCCGGTAAGCGCTTGCCAGCATTCGGCCAGATCGTAGGTATAAGCAAACCGGTTTTTGAGGAAAAAAGTACGATCCCCAATAACCACTCCCGCCGTCGTCCCTCCTATCTCCTTTTCGTAACCATCCTTACCTAAGGTATAGGAAGGAGCAATTTTCCATAATTTTTCGGCCAGTATTTTTACAAGGGCTACAGAAGTGCGGCTTTGATTATCGAGTATAATGGTTTGGATATCTTCCAGCGGCACCTGGCTGTATAGCAAAACAGACCTTACGGGCCCTACCGCACCGATACAATAATGGGTAAGGAGATGATATTCTTTTAGCTGGGGAATAACAGCTACCGGCACCAGACCGATATCTACCGATCCATCCAGCAATTTGGAAGCGCAGAGGGATGGAATATCCAGAGAAAGGTCTATTTGGTCAATAAAACCACTCTTTTTTATCCCCTCCACAAATGGGCTCGTATTGAGGTATGAAACAGCTGAAACCTTTAATTTTTGCATGATAGGCGTGCAAAAATAGCAATAAAAGGGAAGAATAATCAGGTGTATGACCCCTTCTTAAGGATCTTAACGGATACAAAGACGAGAACCGGAAATTACCGGGTTATCTGCATGGTTTTGCAAGCCAGTGCCCTGTTTCCATCCAGCAAACGATACATATAGATACCAGGGGCCAGACTTGCCGTATTCAGCGTAAGTAATTCTGTACCTCTTGTAACCTGAACCGTATTCAGCACCCTGCCAGCCAGATCTATAATCTGGAGGTTCATATCCTTATCCACCCCTTCCAATGGAATGTGCGTGGTTGAATTAGCCGGATTGGGATAATTCTGCCCTAGCTGACGGTTTATGGAACCATACTCGCTAATACCGGTAAACGAATACCCGTAAAACCAGTCATGAGCTCTTTTTACAATAGCGCGGCGATCGGAAGAAGTACCCAGCATTTCAATACCGGCTCCCAGATAAACCGTTTTCCAGGTACCGTTGGTTGCTCTTACGCCCGCTATGCTGGTATCGTTGTAATTGTAAATCGTCGTACCAAGTCCTACGGGAGCGATGGCATCCGGATAAAAATAATTGGTGCCATAAAATGTATTGACAGATACGGGCGTTGGCATATTTCCAAAAATAGCATCGGTTGTTACCACATGTATCGTGTCATGCGTACTGTTGCCATCCCATACCCAGGCGGCATTCAGGTAATTGGTATAAAACGAACGCGTGTTGGCAGTACCTGCTGCAGGACTTGCTCCCCAGGTATCCCAGCCCACATCTTGTCCCGATACAAGCAAACATCCTCCGGCGTTCAGAAACGTTGTTAACTGAGCCACTTCGGCATCGGTAAAGGAAGGAAAGGTCCATCCTATGTTCAGATAAATATTCCGCACTCCGGTAAAAGCTCCTTGTGCTATGGCCATGGAAGCTATCTTTTCGTTGGTCTTACCTACTGTCAATCGTCCAGCATAAGCCAGCCCGGTGGTGTAAACACTGTCCCAGTTGGCAGCGCTTCCTAATGTTACTCCATCACCCACATTACCGCTGTTGTTTACAATCAGATCCGTTACGTTGGATATTACATATACACTGCTTTTCATAGGTGGCAATGATGGGTTGGTAACCGATTGTACCGTCATGGTATAGGTAGCTACAAAAGGAGTGGTACCGGGTGTTACATTAATCACAACCGAATTGCTACTGCTGGCAGCAGTGGTAACCGTGGCTGTACCTGTATAGCTGGTGGATCCGATCATGAAGCCCGCCACCCAATCGGAAGGCTGATTGGTAGTAAGCGTATATGAAAACTGTTCTGCAGCTGATCCGGTATTAAGGGAGCTGAATTGAAAAGTGTTTTGTGTAGCACTTACCCCATGTTGTACGGTAACAGCAGGAGCGCTGAGGGTATAATTGATGGAAGGATCGTTGGTTGATCCGCAATTGAGCACCTCTCCGGTACTGAAGTTTTGCACGTAAGAAGTAAGCTTTACATTGGCTGCAACCCAGATCGAGTCTGCCACATAGTTGTAATAATATACTGCCGAGTTTCCGATAGCAGGTAGTGTAATGATAGTACCTTGCCAGCTGGGCATCATTTTACGAAACACATTCGGAAAATCTTTTTCTCCGTTTCCTCCCGGAGGACTAGCGAAATGAAGGTATTCGGTAACGATGGTACGCATGTGATAATTACCTGATGGTACCACGCCTACGGTGGTAACCGTAACCTTGGCCACATGGTTGCGACCCGAAGTAATGGTATCGGCCACCATGATCTTGATAGGGCTGCCGGCCGAAAATTCATTATCGATATCGCTTTGTGTAAAAGATACAGGCTGCGCATGTTTCTGATTGCCCAGCATCATACAATCCGGAATACCGCTTACCCCGTATTGCATTACCATAGAATCTACCGGAGGCTTGTTATAGGTATACATGATATCGGTACCCGGCCAGGAAGGGTGATAAGCAATATGATGCACCACTACCGGATTAGGAGTAAGGATATTGGCCAGGAAACCCGGGTTTTCAGAAGCACAGGGATTGCAGTTCATCCCCGTAAACTCTTCCAGTAAAACAAATTTGGGTGCCTGGGCATTCATACAAAAGGGTATGAAAAATAATGCCAGAAGGGCCGCTTGTTTTGTAAAGTGTTTCATGTGGTATCGTTAATTTAACAAGTGCTTAACAGAGAGAAGGTCGAATACAGGCTGAATAACAAATATAAGCTTCCTTGGGGGATTATACAATAGCCTAATCTTAGCTTATCTAATGAATTGAAGGGTCTATTATGTGAATATATAATCTGGATAAAAATCACTAACTTTACTCATAAGTAAATGAAGCATGAACTGCAAAATGTCATTTCAGGAAAGAGCCAGGTTAAGTTTGGAGCAACTATCCAAGCAACAGCCGGTTACCTTAGACGAAGCCAAAGCTCAAATTCTTTGGCTAAAGGGGCAAAGCTCTTCAAAAAGCAGGAAACAGAGATCCTGATAGATTATATTACCGGAAACAACCTGTTTATTTCCAGCCCCACTCTTTCTATATAATCCAGTTATTTTTCTTCGGAGTAAACAATCCCACTAGGGTTATAATACGCGAAAACAAGGGGAATTCTTCACATCCTTTTTTTTCCTATTTTTACTTCGCTTCCAATTTTCATGAAACACTTCCTGCCCTTTTTGTTTGTATCGCTTTGGATATGCCCATCGGCTTATGCCCAAACATTTACTCAAACGGTACGCGGTTCGGTAGTAGATGCCGATAGCAAGAAAGCCCTGGCCGGCGCCACCATCATCATCCTGAATCTGGATACCATCAAAGGAGGAGTAACGGATGCCGAAGGTCATTTCAGGATTACCAATATTCCAGTGGGGCGAAGAGCTTTGAAAGTAAGTTACGTAGGTTATGAAGAGGTAATGATGAATAATCTCGTGGTGACTTCCGGTCACGAAGTAGTACTCAATATCGAGATGCATGAACATGTAATCCAGGGTAAGGAAGTGCAGATTATTTATGAGAAAGATAAAACCAAACCCAATAATGAGCTGATCACCAATAGTGCCCGGAATTTTAACAGCGAAGAAACCGATCGCTATGCAGGTACACGTGGCGACCCCAGCCGCATGGTAGCCAACTATGCCGGTATCTCAACCAGCAATGATGCCCGGAATGATATTATTGTAAGAGGTAATTCTCCCTTGGGTGTGCTTTGGAGACTTGAAGGTGTAGACATTCCCAATCCCAACCATTTCTCCACACAGGGTGCTACAGGTGGCCCGGTAGGCATGCTGAATAACAATATGCTTGCCGGTTCAGATTTCCTGACCGGCGCTTTTCCTGCCGAATATGGAAATAAAACAGCAGCTGTTTTCGATCTGCGTTTAAGAAATGGCAATAATGAAAAAACAGAATTCATCAGTCAGATAGGTATCAACGGGCTGGAGCTGGGTGCTGAAGGGCCAATCAAAAAAGACGGTGCTTCGTATATTATCAATTATCGCTATTCCACCTTTAAAGTATTCAATGCACTGGGAATCAATTTCGGGGTTTCGGGTGTTCCGGAATATCAGGATATGTCGTTCAAATTTAATTTCCCTACCAGCAAGGCCGGCGTATTCAGCGTGTGGGGAGTTGGAGGCACCAGCTCTATCTCTATTCTGGATCGCAACCGCGATACCAGCAACTGGTCGTATGTATCACAAGGGCAGGATCTCGTATTCGGCTCCAGCATGGGAGCCACGGGTATCTCGCATTTGTATTTCTTCAGTCCCAATATTTCCGGTAAAGCGGTGCTGTCTGCTTCCGGCACCACCAATATCAGCACGGTAGATACGCTTTCCAAAACCCGTCAGGATTTCCGTTTGTATGACAATCATTCCATAGACTGGCAGTATACCGGAAGTTATACACTGAGTGATAAAATCAATTCTCATCACCTGATAAAAGCAGGAGTTTCGTTTACTCAGATGTTTATCGATTACAAAACATACTACTACTCCACCACCTATCACATGAATATTGATCAGCTCCGGGCCACTAACAATACAGGTCTTGGTCAGGCATATGTTCACTGGCAGTATAAGATTACCGACAAACTGTCCTTCAACAGCGGATTGCATTATCAGTATTTCACACTCAACGGATCGCAGGCGTTGGAACCCAGAGCTGGATTGCGCTGGCAGTGGAAACCCAAACATGCTTTTTCTCTGGCTTATGGCATGCACAGCCAGATCCAGCCCATCATCTATTATTACTACAAAAGCTACAACACCACTACAGGGCAGTATTCTCAAACAGATCTGAATATGGGTCTCTCGCGCAGTCAGCACCTGGTGGCCGGATATGATTTTAATATAGGTCATGATTTCCGTTTGAAAGTAGAAACCTATTATCAGTATCTCTACGATATTCCGGTCACAGCCTTTCACAGCAATTCCTTTTCCATGCTCAATGTGGGCAACGATCTGGATGGCTTGCCGCTGGTGGACAGTTTGAAAAACGGAGGAACGGGACAGAACTATGGTTTTGAATTTACCATTGAAAAGTTTTTCAGCCGCCACTTTTATTTCCTTTCCACCTTATCGGTGTTTAACTCTACCTACAAAGGCAGCGATGGCGTGGAGCGGCCTACGGCCTATGACGGATTGTATGTATACAATTTGCTGGGCGGATATGAACTCCCTTTAGGCAAAAGCAAAAACAAGATTATTGCATTGGATGTAAAATTCACTACCGCCGGAGGAAACCGGTATACCCCTATTGATGTGGCGGCTTCTATCCCGGCAAGATCGGCTGTATATATAGATAACGAAGCTTTCAGTCAGCGCTTTCCACCCTATTCACGGTTTGATGTTAAACTTATGTTCCGTATCAATCACCGCAAAACCTCTCAGATGTTTTTCGTAACGGTAGAGAATGTGTTAAACACACAGAATATTCTTCGTCAGACGTATGACGAAACAACACAAACCATTCATACGGAATTTCAGCTGGGTGTATTTCCTTACGGGGGTTACCGCATTGAGTTCTGATCAGGCAGGACGAATCCCATCCACATTAAACCACTCCGGATTGCGGCCTTGTGTATTTTTGTAGAATTCACGGATAACGATAAAATCCTTTTCAATATCTCCGGTAGGATAAAAAGGCTCGCTCAGATAAGATGATTTGGTTTTAAAATCCAATGCTCCCAATACAATCGGCAGATTGGCTTTCAATGCTACATAATAAAATCCTGTCTTCCACCGCTCCACTTTTTTGCGTGTTCCTTCGGGAGGAAAAATAACAATAAACTCTTCCCGTGCATTGAACATATCCACAATGGCATCGGTAAGACTGTTGTTTTTACTGCGATCCACTGCAACACCGCCTGTAAGCCAGAATAAGATATTAAGGGGGAAATAGAAAAACTCCTTCTTGATCAGGTATTTAGGTTTCATGCCATAGATGTTCCAGGCGGCAAGACCGAATACAAAATCCCAGTTGCTGGTATGAGGAGCCGCTGTTACAATATATTTTTTAAGATCGGGCGCTTTACCAATCGATTTCCAACCGGTTAGCTTGAATACCAAATGCGAAAGTGGGGCTGACATGCCGCAAAATACGAAATTATATACAACCTTTTATGCCGTATCCTATCCTTCCATCCCTCGCTTTCGGGGCTCTAAAATTTTACGTACTTTACGTAACGCACTTTACGTAATTTTAAACAAAATAATATCATGCTAATTTTCAATGATTTAATGTGCTTTTTTATTCCATATATTTTTACGTACTTTACGTAACGTACTTTACGTAATAATTTATGGAAGAAGATAATCCCTTTCCCGTTGTAGGTTATGAGGGTCCTGAATTGTTTTGCGACCGGGTTTCAGAAACAGCCCGCATCATCAATGCGATGGAAAACAAACGGAACATAACCCTGATTTCCCTGCGCCGCATGGGCAAAACAGGATTAATCGAACATGCCCTGCATAAGCTGGGCAACAAAAAACAGGTCAGGGTATTTTACCTGGATCTGCTTCCCACCAGCACACTGCCTGAATTCATTACGCTTCTTGGTAATCAGGTATTGGCACGTCTGGAGCCCCGCAGGGAGCATGTACTCAAAAAAATCACTTCCTTTTTTACCGGCATCATGCCAACACTGAAATACGATGCCCTGAGCGGAGAACCTTCCATCGAATTCAGTATGGGATCAGCTCAGGAGATCCGATATACCCTGGAACAAATCTTTGCTTTCCTGAATCAGCAAGAAAAAAAAATCATCATTGCCTTAGACGAATTCCAACAGATTACGCAGTACCCGGAAAAGAACGTAGAAGCCCTCCTTCGATCTAACATACAGCAATGCAACAATATTCAGTTTGTTTTTTCAGGAAGTCAGAAAAGTATTCTCGTGGCTATGTTCACCGCATATGCCCATCCTTTTTATCAAAGCTCTGAAATCCTGCATCTGGATCCTATCGGGGAAAAAGAATATGCTGCCTTTATTGCAGCAAGGTTCAAAGATGGTCACCGTAAAATAACTGCCGAAAGCATATTGAGCATCCTGCGTTATGCACGCCGTCATACCTGGTATGTACAATTTATCTGCAACAAACTATACGGCACTCAGCAGCGCGATCTCAACGAAGGGTTCATTGCCCGCACACTTCAGGATATTCTCAAAGAAAACGAAACAGTCTATTACAGCTATCGCAATCTGCTTACCGCTAATCAATGGCAATTGCTCAAAGCCATTGCCAAAGAGGAACAAATACAGATGATCCTGAGTGCTGATTTCCTGAGCCGGTACAAACTCAATAGCGCCAGCTCTGTACAGGCAGCACTGGAAGCACTTATTACGAAAGAGATGGTTTATTTCGACGATATGGACCGATACTACCGGGTATATGATCTGTTTCTGTCTAAATGGCTGAAGCAGGGAATATAGGGGCCTGTTTCACGTAAAAAACTCCTTGCTGAAATTGACCAGATAAAGTTTATCTGTTGCCCGGGTAAGGGCCGTATACAGCCACCTCAAAAATTCTTTGTTTATCATTTCCTCGGTCAGATAGCCCTGCTCTACAAACACACTTTGCCATTGCCCGCCTTGTGCCTTATGGCAGGTAACGGCATAGGCAAATTTTACCTGCAGGGCATTAAAGAAGGGATCTTTCTTCATTTTGGCCATTCGCAAACCCCTGTCCCCTATTTCGGCATATTCCATATACACCGATTCATACAGTTTTTTATTGTCGGTCTGAGAAAGAGCCGGACTTTCACTGTCAATCGTATTAAGCAGGAGCTTGGCTTCCAGTTCTTTTTCGTCGGGATAATCGATCAGACGCATCTTCACATCCACAAAGCGAAAGCCATGCATTTCCGAATACTTGCCCACCTTCAGGATTTCCACGATATCACCGTTGGCAATAAAGCCTGCCGTTGATTTAGGCGGAAGCCAGTGATAATTATTTTTTACCACCATCATATAATCTCCCGAAGAGATTTCATTTTCCTGCCAGCGAATACGGGCCCTGATTTGCTGGTTAAACAGATTCGCTCTTTTATTGGAACGGCATATCACCAATGTTCCTTCTGCTCCAAAATTACTATAGCTGCTGTTCAGCGCATCTTCCAGATCATCGCCGGTAAGACGAATAATATCTTTAAACCCTGCCACATCAAACTGAGGAAAGGTAAACTCCTCTTCCTTGATCATTTCCCTTATCAGGGTTGCATTTTGCAGTATACCCGAGCTTTCCGCCTGTCGTACCACATCATTCAACTCATACCCTTCAATGTTCAGGTAGTATTCCTTTTTCACGAATTCCACATCCAGAGCGGGACTTACATCCAGTCCCACAGGAGGCAGCTGGGCCACATCACCGATAAAAATAAGTTTGCAGTTGGAACCCGAATAAACATATTCAATCAGATCGCTCAGCAAACTCGATCCGCCCCTGAATTCAGGGGCGCTCTTACCCGAGATCATAGATGCCTCATCCACAATAAACAGGGTATGGGTATGGAGGTTCTCGCGCAGGGCATAACTTCCGAAGCCGGCCCCATCCACGCTCTGCATATAAATTTTCTTGTGAATCGTATAGGCTTGTACACCCGAGTAATTACTCAGTACCTTGGCGGCACGGCCCGTAGGAGCCATCAGCGAACATTTGGCCCTGATCTCGGGCAGGCTTTTGACAAGGGCACCTACAATGGTGGTCTTTCCGGTTCCTGCATATCCCCTCATTACAAAACAGCTACGTTCTTCCCGGTTCATCAAAAAAGCACTGAGCTTATCGATGAGCACTTTCTGACCGGGAGTGGTTTCGAAGGGGAAGTTTTTGAGTAATACGGACGTGAATTGGGAGGGGGTCATTGGGATAAAGGTAGAAAAAAGGCGGCAGGAGGCAGCAGCGGGAGGCGGGAGGCAGGGGCGGTACTCCCTCTCTATTTTATAGAGAGGGGAAAAAGGGGGTGAGTAATTTCACTACCTTTGCAGCCAATTTCAAGAGAAAAATGATACAGGTAAGCAATCTTTCCCTCCAGTTTGGCAAACGGGTTTTGTTTGATGAAGTAAATCTCAAATTCATTCCCGGCAATTGCTATGGGGTGATAGGCGCAAACGGTGCCGGGAAATCCACCTTTTTGAAAATATTGTCCGGAGAGATCGATCCTACCAAAGGACAGATCAGCATCCCTCCCGGGCAACGCATGAGTGTGCTACGTCAGGATCACCATGAATTTGACACCCAGCCTGTGCTGCAAACAGTAATCATGGGCAATAAAAGACTCTGGAGTGTTATAGCCGAGAAAGATGCCTTGTATGCCAAAGCCGATTTCTCCGATGCCGATGGTATCCGCGCTTCTGAACTGGAAGGCGAATTTGCCGAGATGAACGGATGGAATGTAGAAAGCGATGCCGCCGGATTGCTGAGCAACCTGGGCGTGAAAGAAGAATACCATCAGAAACTGATGAGCGAACTGAGCGGTAAGGAAAAAGTACGGGTATTACTGGCCCAGGCTTTGTTCGGCAACCCCGATATCCTGCTGCTGGATGAGCCTACCAACGATCTGGATGTAGATACCATTGCCTGGCTTGAAAATTTTCTGGCCGAATTTGAAAATACTGTAATCGTGGTTTCTCACGACCGTCACTTCCTGGATCAGGTATGTACCCATACGGTGGATATCGATTTTAAAAAGATCACCTTGTTTACCGGCAACTATTCGTTCTGGTATCTGAGCAGTCAGCTGGCCCTGCGTCAAAAATCGGATCAAAACCGTAAGGTGGAAGATAAACGCAAAGAGCTTCAGGAATTTATTGAACGTTTCAGCGCCAATGCTTCCAAATCACGTCAGGCAACGAGCCGTAAAAAGTTGCTCGAGAAACTTACAGTGGATGAGATCCAGCCATCCACGCGTAAATATCCGGGAATCATTTTCCGTCAGGAACGGGAAGCCGGCGATCAGATTCTTCATATCGAAAATCTGGGAGCTTCGGCCGAAGGTATCACCCTTTTCTCCAATGTCAATCTCAACGTCCGCAAGGGCGATAAAATAGCGTTCCTCTCCAAAGAGCGACTCACCGTTACCGCCTTTTTTGAAGTACTTACCGGCAACCGCCAGCCCGATAAAGGCAGCTTTGCCTGGGGCAGCACCATCACCACGGCTTACCTGCCGGCCGATAACAGTTCTTTTTTCCAGAGCGGAGAATATAATCTCATCGACTGGCTGCGTCAGTATTCCACCAACAAAGACGAGAGCTTTGTACGCGGTTTTCTGGGACAGATGCTTTTCTCCGGCGAAGAATCGCTCAAACACACCAATGTATTGAGCGGAGGAGAAAAAATGCGTTGTATGATATCCCGTGTCATGCTACAGAAAGCCAATATGCTCATCCTCGATGAACCTACCGCACACCTCGATCTGGAATCCATCACCGCCTTCAACAACGGGCTGAAAGATTGCAAAGAGAATGTGATGCTGAGCTCCCATGACCATGAATTTGTACAAACTGTTGCCAACCGTATCATTGAACTCTGCCCAAGAGGTATCATCGATAAGTTTATGACCTATGACGAATTCCTTTCCAGTGCCGAAGTAAAAGCACAACGTGAAGAATTGTATCAGACCGGGAAGGTGAAGCAGAAGGCTTAGGTCAGCGGCAGGAGGCAGGGGCAGGAGGCAGCGGCAGGCGCAGGAGGCAAAACCACTTTATCGGCTTCCTAAGCATTCCAATCCATACGTCTTTAACCGTATTTATTTGAATTGCACTTATTCTGATGTGAATCGTTTTCATTTTCGCATTTTCCGATTTTAATTTGCAACAGGAGTTTAATTCCACTTCACTCCATGCAAATGACACAGTCCGTTTCGACGGTACTGTTTAAAATGGATTATGCGTTCACTAAAATTTATCGTACTTATTTGCTATGTAATCAGCAGTCCTGTTGGTCTGATTGCTCAATGCTCTCGTGACAGTATACCCTTCAAATCAATTTGGGTCAATGCCCGCCCTGCATATGAAGTACAGGCAGGACTGATGTGTAATTACATCCGGCAGAATACATTTATCCCTGCATCCAGCATAGGATACTCTGCGGGTATTGGTACCCGGAAGAACATTTCCGAAAATCTGTTTATAAGTCTTCGTGTCAGTTACCAGCACAAATCTTTTTCGGGATTGAATACCATTGTCTATGAACCCCTTGTGAGGGGAAACTTACAACTCACCACCTCGGCCAGTTTTGACGAAATAGAAAGCTCCATACTGATCTGTACTTCTTTTCCACATTTCGAAACCGGAGCGGGGTTAGCTCCCTCGTATCTCATCCATTCCATCTTGAATCAAACCGTTTCCAATGCCCCTCCTTCACAGGCTTATCAAATGAGTACTATCTATAACAAGAATAACAACCCCTATACCGCTTATTTCTACTTAACCAATGTTTCTCCATGCCTTTACATAGCTTACCCATTCACCAAACACCTGAGTATTGCTTATTACTTCAGTTTTGAATTAGTCAAGAATCCCATTGAACCTTATTCTTTCATTCAGCCCTATCAATTTATTCAAAACAAAATAACACTCATTCTTAAGTTTCGCCCCCATGAAAAAAATGCTCTTCCTTAGCTCAGCCATACTGGCTCTATCTGTTTCGGTACTATTATTGCAATGCAGTAAAAAAGAACCGGATTCTTCAAGTCCGGCTGCACCTAAAGTGAACCGGACAACCCTTCCTCTAATTCAGGGAGCCTGTAATTGCGGCACTTTACCTCCGAATTGCCCGGCCTTATCTTGCATCAACAAACTATTAGGCGGACAGAACAGTAAACTCTTCACCATAACATGGGGAAGTTGTGTGGACCCAGACCCTTCAGATACCTATTGCAATGGACTGTCAATTGGAGGCACAACATCTACACTTAAGCTTTGCTATATGCCTGGTTCCTGCGATCATATTGTAGCCATGATCAGCAATCCTCCCTCCTGTCTCCCATGTATCCCGGACCCTTACTGCATTTCTTTGCTTGTTAATTGTTCGGATGCAAATCACTTCACAATTGCGGGTAATGAAACATTTCCATCTCAATCGATAACCGTCTTTATTGCAGCTGACCCCAAAATAACGGTTACATGCGGACCTCCCGGCGATTCCTTTAATTGTTCAGGAACTTTCTAATGAGGACTTCCGGTTTGCTTCTTTTGCTTATTTTCTGGATTCAGGCCCATCCACAGGCTTGCATTCAGAATGTAGCTCTTCGCGCCGGCTATTGCCAGTCCACTCAATCTCCGGATTGGTATCGCCCTGACCAGGTCAACGCCTGGAGAAATAATATCCATTCCATCTATTTTGGATGTGACTACAATATTTTGCTCAATCCCAAATGGGGACTCAAATGTGGTATTCAGGTAAGCCAGAAAGGTATGCAAGTAGATTATAGTCAGTATGGACCCGTAATCGGTAACGAAACTGATTATTTGTACCATCTATCCTATCTGGACATTCCTTTATGTATTAATCTGAATAAAAAGAAGTGGCAGTTTTCGGCAGGTATCCAGGCCTCCTACCTGCTCAACAGCAGCTGGAATTTCAGACAGAAACAGATTTACTACACCACTATGTATATAGTATCCTATTACTATATATTCCCCAGTACCAACAATTACCATCGTTTTGATTATGGAATAAATCTCGGAGCGACCAGAAGACTGAACGATTATCTGGATATAGAATTTATGTTTATCAGAGGATTAACCGTGCCCGACAAATATGATATGGGTGATATCCGCTACCAGGAAAGTTTCCTGTTTGGATTCAAATATTATTTTCTGAAAACCACAAAATATCTTGCAGGACGGTAATAAGCGGCGGGAGGCAGGCGCAGGAGGCAGGGGCAGCGGCAGGAGGCTTTTATTCAGATTGTGCACATGAAACAATTAGGAGGATATTTGCAAGTACAATATTAAGTACCTATATTTGTACCTAAATATGTACTTAACATGATAGCAATAAACTATACAGAATTGAGAAAGTCTTTAAAAAAGAATCTTGATTTGGCTTGTGAATCACACGAAACGGTGGTGATTCAACGCCCGAATGAAAAAAGTGTAGTGCTGGTATCTCTTGAAGATTATAACAGCATGGTTGAAACTTCATACTTGCTCGGCACTAAAACTAACGCTGAACGTTTAATGGCTTCGATAGCTCAAGCCGAAAAAGGGAAAAAGCTTAAAAAATTCGACCCTACTGCATGAATATTGTCAATATAATTTGGACACCTTTAGCTTGGGAAGATTATGAATATTGGCAAAAAACAGAGCCTGATAAAGTCGAAAAGATAAATGCCTTAATAAAAGATTGCAAACGAAATCCGTTTAGTGGCCTTGGTAAACCGGAACCATTGAAGGGAAATTTAAAAGGTTTTTGGTCCAGACGTATCTCATTGGAAGATCGCTTTGTTTATACTGTTTCTCCTGCCGGACTTACAATCGTTCAATGTAGGTTTCACTATTAACCACCATTTCCACAGTAAGAACCTATTTTCTAGCTGCCCGCGGTTTCTGTTCTACTCAGTCCCCCAAAGACACGCTATCGGTCTTCATTTCCTGTTTCCCTTTTCATTCCTCCGCTCAAATACGTACTTTTTCCTCCGTACAAGCACGTGTTTATTGCCTTTTCCCAGGCTTAGCATGAGATTTGCTTCTGTTATCTCAACTAATATGAAGCACCATGAAAACGATAAACATGGAAAACTATGAAGCCTTTTTCATTGCTTATTATGAAAATGAGCTTAGTCTTAACCAACTCGAACTCTTAATCGGATTTCTGAAAGCACATCCCGAACTGGAAAACGAGTTTATTGCAACAAAAGACATTATCCCGATCCGAATCGCTCCATCACAGCAGCTTTTCCCTTTTAAAGAGATGCTGAAAAGGTCTGCCAATGGATTTCCACTGATTCTTTTAAGACTTCCCCACTATATACAGAACTGAGTCGTGTGTGTCTATTTACAAGGAGTGTATGAAAGTAGATTGATCGTGTATACAAGTAAATAAACAGTGTATGAATGCAGATCAATCGTGTATGCAAGTATATAAGGAGGGTATAAAAGTAGATTAATCGTGTATGCAAGTAAATAAACAGTGTATGAATGTAGATCAGTCGTGTATACAAGTAAACAAGGAATGTATGAAAGTAGATCAATCGTGTATACAAGTAAATAAGGAGTGTATGAAAGTAGATGAATCGTGTATACAAGTATACTTGGAGTGTATGAAAGTAGATCAATCGTGTATGAAAGTATACTTGGAGTGTATGAAAGTATACTCGGAGTGTATGAAAGTAGATGAACAGTGTATACAAGTAAATAAAGCGTGTATGAATGTAGATTAATAGTGTCGGTTTTCGGTTTAAGATTTGAAACAAACGTAAATAAATGAAACACAGCTACTGCCAGATTATATTTCTCCTAATGCATTGGAACAAACCTGAGAGAGGATGCACTTATCAGGTAAAGGTTCCGGGAAATAACGGCAGCCGGAAGTAAATGACTACCGGCAACCCGGCTGCGAAAATCGCAGACGGCCCTAAACCGGCTTAACCTGCCGGGGTGTTAAACATGCCCGGCGGTGAAAGCCACAACAACAATAAAAATGTCTAAGCCCAAAGTGTTAAAAAAACTGGTGGCGCTCGATTTGCATAAACTCACGCCCCCACAGGTAGCAGCCCTGGCCAACCATTGCGTAACACAGATGACGGGGAACAGTTATTTCCCAACCCCTACTCCTGCACTCGCATCGGTTACTACCCAGGCCACCGCGCTTACCAATGCCTATGATTTATCGCTTACCCGTGCCCGCGGATCGGTGGGAGCCATGCATACAGAGCTTAAAAGTCTTTCTGTATTGCTGAAACTCCTGGCAGCTTATGTAGAAAGCATTGCCAATGCCGATCCTGCCAATGCAGAAACCATCATAGCCAGTGCCGGAATGACGGTAAAGAAAAGTCAGGTGCGCTTGCCCAAAACCTTTACTGCCGTAGCCGGCAAGCTCAAAGGAACGGTAAAGCTCAACACCCTGGCTGTCCGCCAAACGGCCTATATCTATCAGATGACAACCGATCCGAATACCGTTACCAGCTGGACAACTATCTATACCGGTACATCGGTTAAGTTTACCATGGAGGGCCTTACTTCGGCCACCCATTATTATTTCCGTGTTGCATATAGCACCAAGGGCATTCAAGGCAACTGGAGCAATGTATTGGAAACGTTGGTATTATAGCAGAAGTTGAGTGCGATTGATAATGACCTCCGGAACAGCACTGGAGGTTTTTTTGTGGGATTAATGACTAAAAATGAGATCAGGCGCACATCAATGCTTTTTCCAGCAATGTAAGTAGTCATATATCTCTATCGCAGTTTCCTCCAGGCGGGGAGGGCTGGAAACAACGTTCATTACCGCCCCTTTTTCAATTTCTCTGCAATAGGCATCCAGCAGTTTATCATCGCATTCATTTGAGTTAAAACCCATCAGGTTAAAAACACTGTTGCTCAAACTGGGTTGGTAACGAACTGCATCCATACCCAGATCATCCAAACCGGTAACAAGGCAAGTGATGCGAAGATCGTTTTGGATGAGGTTTAGAATTACTTGTTTTATAGCAAGCTCGTTAGAAGTATTGTTTTCGTTTTTCATTTTTTGGTTTTTTATTTCTTTTTTATTAAACCGAGGAGAGACTCGAACTCTCAAGGATTTGGGGACCGGACGGTCCCGATAGCTATCGGGACGACCCCGTTCCATTAATAACTTAGGCAAAGAACCAGGACGAGACTCGAACTCGTACGGTTGCCCGTCTACTCAAATCAGAGCGAACACTCATCAACTCTATGTAGAATGTCGGGAATTTAATCCAGATATTCTTGATAAATATATAGGCAATCTATATATATTCCAAATGATTGTCCCGAAATTCTATATGATTCTTGGTTAATTCTATATTTATAGTGAAAGTCAAGAGATTATGACAAAACTAGGATTATACCTTGCCAAGAAATCGATTAATAAAGCCGAGATTTCACGCAAAACCGGCATCAGCACCTCCCGGCTCAGTGAGTTAACCTTAAATGAAACCACAAAACTCCGTGCAGATGAACTTTACTTAATAGCCCTGGCCATTGATGTGGATCCTTGCGAAGTGCTTATGACGGTTTGTGGGGATTTGAAGTTGGGGAAGTGAATAAATACTAACTCATAAAGTCACTATAATTCCTAAAAAGGGTATATGCAATTAACTATCAAGCAAAGATTCGCCCTAGTTGGCATTTATTTGGCACTAATTCTAGGAATTGGCTATTATTTTTCAGACGACTGGAAATTCATTTTTGACAGTAACAATCCCCTGAATGCTGTTCTAATTGCAACAGGTCTTGCCCTAATACTAAGTGCATATATTACTGAACCATATTTTTCAAAACCAGTTGATGTCATTACGAGATGGGTTGCAATATTTCTTTTTCTCCTAGGACTGAATGGAAGAGAAAATTTATCTCTTTATAAATATTGGATAATATTCTCAGCTTTCTTCATTAGTATCGCCTTGCTTCTAATTTTTCTTAACGGGTATAAAAAAACAGAAAAAGTCCAACGCTTCGCTGTAGATCTTTTATGTAAAATTTCCAGACCTGAAATAGTATTTACAATTCTTTACTTTGATATAGTAGTTTCCTTTTTTCGATCTAAGGAAACGGAATATCCAATATTAATAGGGTTTGGCTTTCTTCTTGCAATTAATAAACCAATAATTTGGCTGGTAGAACTTCTTAGTAGCATATTTAGTAATATCAAATCTAAATCAGATCCAACAAAATTTCTTGGACAAATTATTGGACATGAAAGTTCTGACCTATACAAAGTTGAATTGTCAAGCAACAGCCCTTTTAGGCAGAAAGAACTTAAAGGGAAGTTAATTTACTTAGAAAATGTCACTAACGGAGTTGTAGGTATAATTCTTAGTGAAAGAATATTACTTGGAAAGAAATGGATAGACATTTTATCCCTTCGTTCAGTTGACGAAAGTCTGATTTCCTTTGACATAAAATCTTTACTTCCTCTTGCAGGAGAAAAGTCCATATTCTCAAGAACAAATGCTGTGTATTTATTAGATCTGCCATTAATAGATCCTGAAACGAAAGCCATCATTGACAAAAACTATATTGTTTCGAATTTTTCGAACCTTATTGACACTGTTTGGGAAGGTTCAACAATTAATAAGATTCGATTCAATAAATTGTTCTCTGGAGACTTGCAACTAAAAAGATCAATTGGGGAAGGTAGCATTATACAAACTAAAATTTCGAACGAAAATGTTTTATATCAAATAATTGATGCCAGAACTGACGAAGAAAATCTAGAGCACAAGGACACTCATGGTTTTACTATTGGCACTGCTCAAAAACTAGGCCGATATATTATTGGCGCCAATGAACTAAATACTGTTAAATGGCTCCCCGAAATATACACACCTATATTTTTGCTAGATCCTCAAAAAATAGATTACGACCCGAGTAAATTCATCGGAAAACTTCCAAATACGAATTATGGAATTCCGATAAAAAACCATGATGAACTAGTAACTCACAACACCGCCATCCTAGGAATTCTTGGCATCGGTAAGTCTTGCCTAACGTTTGAATTAGTTCAAAAACTTTTATTAAATACGGAAGTGAAAATTTTCTGTATTGATCTCACTAATCAATACTCTCGGGAATTACCTAAATATGTTCCATCAGGACAAATTCAAATAGATTTACCACTTGCAACTCGAAATGTAATAAAAGCAGGAAACAGGTCAGCCGCTGGAAATCCTGAAATACCAAGCACTTGGGGTAATGAAGCACTATACAAGTCACATTTAAATGCGGAAATAGACCTATTCATTGGCTCAGACAAAAGAATATTAACATTAAATCCTGATTTACATAATGTCTCAAAAGCTGCGAGTCTTTTTAGAATATCTCACTCGGTGGAATTAACACCTGCTGAAAAGACAAGAATAATAGCCGAAAAATTAATTTCAAAGGCCAGCTCGCTTGGCGAAACTACCGAAGCTCGCTATTTAATTATTTTAGAAGAGGCCCATTCATTAGTACCAGAATGGAACTCGATAGCCAATGAAGGAGACAAAACGGCCACAAATGGAACAGCAAAAGTCATTCTACAGGGTAGAAAATATGGCCTTGGAACTATGATTATTACACAAAGAACTGCTAATATTAGCAAAAGCATATTAAATCAATGTAATACTATTTTTGCACTAAGGGTCTTTGACGATACTGGAAAACAATTCTTAGAAAACTATATTGGATCTGACTATTCCAATCTATTGCCAACTTTGGAGGAAAGACATTGCATTGCTATTGGTAAAGCGTTAAAGCTAAAACAACCAGTAATAGTGGAACTTAATGACATGACAAAAATTTTAGTACCATCAACACCCTAGTAAAAAAAGAATTCAAAATAAATTAAGTATGTTTTCAATTAAACGGATAGTTCAAAATCTTACTCAGCTAAGTATTTTAATTTTCATTTGTTCGTTTGTGCGTCTATATATTTACTATAGTGAATTTAGCATTGATATAATTCCATACATAGACATCTCTGAAGTACCTAAATACACCTTAGATAGATAATTTTTACTAAAATACCTTTCTGAAATGATAAAATTCATCCTTACCTCCCCTACCACCTCCTGAATTCTGCCTTCTTACTTCTATATTTCCTAATCCACCCTCACCCCTATTACCAGGATATCATCGGTTTGTTCTTCTTTACCTTTCCAGTCCAGGAGTTGAGCGCGGAGCAGGGATTCTTGTTTGGAGGGAGCTTCCTTACTGAGTGAAATGAGTATATCACGAAAACGGACAGAGCCGAGTTTTTTGCCATGGGGGCCACCGAACTGATCCATAAATCCATCGGAGAAGAGATAAAGGAAATCGCCGGAGCAAAGCGGGATATGTTGAGCTCCGAATTCTTTGGCGGCTTCTCCGTTGCCGATGCTGTATTTATCGGATTTGATTTGTTTCAGTTCTCCGTTACGTACCAGATAAACAGCGTTGTTGGCAGCGGAGACGGTTAACATCATTTTTTTACGATCCACTTCACAAATGCTGATATCCATTCCGTCGTGGATGGCTTTTCCGCTTGTTTTGTGGCTGAGTTTTCGGTTCAGGTCCTCATCCAGGTATTTAAGCAGTTTAGGAGGTGTGGTGATTTTATGCGTATTGAAAGCGGCATGTAATATATTCAAACCCATAATGCTGAGCAAAGAACCGGGTACACCGTGACCGGTACAATCGCCGGCTGCAATAAGCACACGTTCTCCGTTATGTTTGAACCAGTAAAAATCACCTGACACAATGTGTTTGGGCATAAGCAATATAAATGCCGACGGAAATAATTCATTCAGATCTTTTTTCTCCTGCATCAATGCTTTTTGCAAACGTTTGGCATAACGTAAGCTTTGTAGGCTTTGCAAACTTTCTTCTTTGAACGACTCAATCTGATCGGCGTGTAAGGCCGTGATTTCTTCTTTTAAGGTTTCCTCCCTGGCTCTCCGGGGTTCTGTAATATCCATGGAGAGGATCAATACCCCTTCTTTTACCGGCTGTACACTTACTTCTGTCCATCCGGCAGAACCATCGGAATATACAATTTCATGTTCCAGACGTTGCGCCTTCCGGCTTTCCATACAGCGCTCCATGGCTTTGAACAGCTTGGTATGCTCCATACCGGGATAACATTCCAGGACGCCTTTGCCCAGAAAATCTTTTCCCGGATGCACGCCTTGTTTCAGGGCGGCTTTATTCGCATACACATAGCAGTAGTCGAAATCCAGTATCACCACTCCTTCTGCCAAAGCATCTAGGATAGTCTTAAAATGAATTTCCACTTCTGTTTTGTTCTTCATGAATGCGTTCGGGTAATGCTATAGTCTTCTAATTTACTCAATTTCCGACTATTTGCATGCCCATAAGCAGGGTATCTCCCAATGAATTATTTTCTTCGGTTAACGTGTTTCTTGTTTCGTTGAAATAACGCTAAATTCTAAACACCCATTTTAAACGCTAAAGTTTACGGTTTAACATTTAGCGTTTCGGGGAGGCCGATAGAGAGAGGCGGGGGGTGAGCTAACACCTTTTGAATCTGCTAATGTAATTTTACTGCGCGGCCAGCACCAGCCCATCAAAGCCTGTTAGTGTTTTTATCAACGGTTCAAATACCGCTTGTTTTAAGAGTCCGCGTAAGGAAAGATCTTCATCCAGCTCTTTCCATTCAACACAGGTGCCACCGGCATAAAGATGATAGTTACGAAGCTGGGGCACGGTAGCTTTTTTCAATAAAGGATATCTGGATATTTTATCCTGAATGGTAAGCCCGTTATTCAATACAAAAAATAAATACCCGTTCTTTTTATCAATCCGGATGGAATCAATCTCCATCCCTTGTTCTTCAATAAAACGATCTACATAATCAGGAGAAGGAATGCGGACCACTTGATTATCAGCCGCTGCTTTGACAATCCTTTTAGCTTGTTTAGTCCGCGCAGAACCGGAAGCGCCTGTAACAACGGACTTCTTTTTCGAAATCTCATACACCGCTTCTCTTTCTTTCACGGCAAGTCCTTTATACAGATCCGAAATGATATCAGCCTGCCTACTTCCCTTATTCTTTCCTATCGCTTTTTTCTTTTTTTTAAGCGCTGCCATTTTATTCAATTATTAAAATGATCTTTCCATTTCTTTAGCATAAACGCGTGTTTATGACTGATAATTTCTTCTATAATCCTTTGCTCCTGCACCGTAAATCCTTCTGAATAAACCAATTTGGGATGGGGAGTAAGCCAGTATTTTGCTTTTGGATATAATCCGTTCCCTTTGAAAACATGTATATGAGGAGGCTCATTTCCCTCATTTGAAAAGAACTTGAACTTAAATCCCCGTTCATCGGGTATTGCATTGGGCATTGAGACAAATTTACAAAAAACAAGGTTAATGCCACGTTTCCATCATCACAAATTGTGATGATGGAAACAAAAATACGGCTATGAAGGAAGCTTTTATCCTCCCCCTGTTCCGCTGTTCGCGGAACTTCCCCCTCCAAAGGGGGATAGCTTAAGTGTATACGGGATCGTTATCGCCTTTGGGGCCTGGAGTGTCTCGAAAAACTAATTGAGCAAAATCTTTTTTGAAAACACGGTGCTTTCGTTTTTTATCCGGACCAGATAAAAGCCATAGGCGGGCGTTACGGGAAAATTGAAATAGTTTTGTCCTTTCTCTACAGACAGCATGGTTTCCGGAATGATGACCTTGCCCTGTACATCAAAAATCTGCATGCTATAGTTGCCTTTATCCGAAGAAGATATATTCAGATACACCCTACCATTATAACCGTATGTATTCATACTTGATCCTGAAATATCGGGACATGTATTGACAGAAATAATCCGATAAATGGTTTTCACTCCATTCAGATCTGTTTCGGACAAGCGATAATATACCAAGCCTGGCGCCGGAAACCGATCAATGAATGCATAATTCTGCGTACTCGTACTATTTGTGGCTGCATGCACATTCCCTATCCATTGAAAATTTACTCCATCAACGCTTCGATCGATGCTGTAGTAATTACTATTGGTCTCCGATGCTGTGCTCCACGCCAGCTTGATTTGATTCGCACCGCATTCTCCGGTAAAAGATAATAACACGACCGGCAGCGGTGCTGTATTATCGTTGAGTGTCCACGACCTGAAAAAATCGGATGCTGATACCACAACACCGGTAACGGTTCCTGTGCTTCCGCCGGTGGTATTGGTTCCCTGCGGGTAATAATCCACCCAGGTGCCAAGGGTGGTGTTCCATCGTTGCGCTTGAAGATTCTGAAGGGTGATACTATTGGATCCGGTAGAGGTATTAGTAGCGCCCTCCGCATTGATATACGTAAAATCAAGGGTTACTGAAGGATTGGTGGTATAACCGATGGGATCGATGATCCAGAATCGATCGATGGTGGATGCCGAGTTATCGGCAACTCCGCTGGCTCCCTGCATATTTAATACATCGGAAGGCATATAGTTTACATTATCCCAACCGGTAATGCGGGTAGCTGCCTTTTTAGAAGAAAAATTCAGACTGCTTCCTCCCACTCCTGCCGTAATGGAATATACATTAAGCGGAAAGGGTTCCTTTGCATAGGACAGATAAGGAACAGTAATATTTGTTGTGCCGGTTCCGATATTGTACTGCGTGATGCTGTACTCCGTTTCCATCATGATTCCGTTTGTTCCGGCACCCATAGTTTTAATGGGCGTGACAGGAGGTTTATTCAATACCACATGTATGGCGTTTGCGGTAACAGCACCTCCATTGATATTAATGATTCCCCCGTTATTGATTACAATCTGCGAATGGGCATCCCCAGTGAAGAGAAAGAAACTAACTAACAGATATGTCAATACATTGAAATGCATGTGCCGGGCATTAATCTTTATCTGCTTTTTGAAAGCTGAGCCTGTTCAAAAAAGAAATCTATCAGCACATTTATTTTTTCAATCGTGAAATCTCCAGTGCCGTCAAAAAAGCCGTTGATAGTATTGGCGATTTCAGCATAAGAAATTGTTCCATCCTTATTCGTGTCGGCACTACGTAGCTCAGCGGGTATTTTACTATCCGAATCAGGCGTTGTTTTAACAACAGGAGCAACTGTTACTGCATTGCTTGAAGGCGTCTCGGCACGAACTATGGGCCTGGCCTTCTCATCAATATCAAGAACCTTGAATTCCGTTCTGCGATTCAGTTGTCTGCCTTCCTCGGTTTCATTCGTTGCAATGGGTTTGGCAAAGCCATATCCTTTATAGGTAAGCCTCGATAGATCGGTTCCATTTGCATGGAGATACTCCACCACAGATTTAGCACGGGCTTCGGATAGTTTTAGATTATAGGATGCAGATCCCTTATTGTCGGTATGTCCGGAAATTTCAATTTTCATGCTTGGATTATCTTTCAACACTTTTACAACGCGATCCAATTCGGGTTTAGAATCCGGACGCAGAGTAGCCTTGTCAAAATCAAAGAATACATTGTTAAGCACAATATTCTTCCCTTTCTGGATCCGCTTCAAAACAATCACTTTCAGATTAAGACTATCAGTACCCGCAGGAATATCCAGATTCACCGATTGAAACAGGTATCCTTCTGCAGAAACAGTAAGTCCATACGTTTTGCCGGGCTGTAATACAGAATGAAAATCACCTTCTGTTCCTGAATTTGATTTGCCAAGCATCTCATTCGATGCATTGTTGATCACCTCTATCATGGCTACCAACGAATGACCCTCTTCATCCACTACTTTACCGGTAACCACCGTCATGGGGTTTTTGCTTTTCAGTTTGATAGCCAGGTTTAGTTCCTTATAGGTTTCTCCTTTGGGAATGTCTATCACATGGGTATATGGAAAATATCCTTCGGCTGTAGCCTCTATCCGGTAACTCTTACCGGACTGAAGCGATACCAGAAAATTGCCCGTTGCACTGTTCGATTCTAATGTAGACAATAGCTTTCCAGTACTATTGTCATACACGCGAATCGTAGAACCGATGGGTTGCAAAGTTCTGTCGTCAGTAACAATGCCTTTAACAAGGGTGAGAAGCGGGGGAGCGTACCTGGTGAATGAAATCTCGTAAACATCCGTTTCACCGACCCCGTTCAACCAACTCGATGTGTAGTACCCCTTTTTGCCGTCTGCCGCTATCACGCAGAAAATATCATCACCAGCAGTGTTTATCACACTACCGAGACTGACCGGGTCCCCCCACTTCTCATTTTCGTATACAGATTTAAAAACATCATAACCTCCCATGGAATGATGTCCCTTACTGCTGAAATAAAGTGTCTTTCCATCGGGATGTATATATACTCCTTCTTCGTCTTCTTTGGTATTGATAACAGGGCCCATATTTTTAGCTGGCCCCCATTTACCAGTTGAATCCTGTGTAGAAAACCAGATATCCCTTCCTCCCATCCCACCCCGCCGTTCGCTGACGAAGTAAATAGTTTTACCATCGGGAGCAATACTTGCCGACGACTCGTGACTATCGCTGTTTATAGGTTCCGGCATCTTCCGTGGCTCCGACCACTCGGTACCTTTTAGAAAGGATTCATAGATATCTCCGTTTCCATCCGTAGAATCCCGGTACAGTAACATGTGTTGCCCGTCATTAGAAAGAGCGATGGCAGAATTATTTCGCCCGCGCATATTCACCGGCTCTTTCATCATAACGGCGTTCTTCCAATCCCCATTTGAACTATCCCGGTAAGAAACATAGATATGCTCCTTACCTATTTTTCCTTTTTTTATCTCTTTCTCCGTAACAGGTCTGCGAGAAGTAAACAGCATCATCAGTCCGTCGGCAGAAATCACAGGTGCGTAATCCGGGAAAGGAGAGTTGATCTCCTTACCCATATGGACCCTGGTGACAATCACAGAATCCTGTTTGTCTTGTGCCCATGCTGAATTGATCCCAGAGGAAAAAATCAGTAGCGACAAAACAAATACAAACAGGTTACGCATGTTAAACATCATAAGATTGGTTCAGATTCAAAATCTTGCCTTGGATGACAGGGTTGTGAAAGGATTGGGTGTTACAAACCGCAGGGAGATTTCAAATCCTCCCTGGGCACTGCTTACTGTTTTCAAAGGAGATGTATTGATATCATAACTGAACCCAATGGTATAATTGGAATACTCAATCAGCATGGCAGCCACGAGTGCATCATCCGAGCGGTAATAAGCTCCCAATGAAAAAGCAGCACCGGGTTGAAATCCGGTATATTTATCTTCCTGATTGAGTTTATACCGGAACAAAGAGCCTGCATATATCTCCTGAGCCGATCCCTGGCTATAAAACATAAAACCAGGAACAACCGATAAATGTGTATTGGCAATGCCGAACATTCCATTGCCATGCACCACATACCTGGCATACAAACGCTCTCCATCACCATAAAATGAGTAATCGGGTTGCTGAGGATGAAAGACCGATGCTCCCAGATTAAATTTCACAACCTGATTATCGGTTACTTTAGCCTGATCACCGGTATTGCTGTAACACCATACCACCCCTGCTCCCAGATCGGGATAAGAAAAGGCCGTATTGCCCGTAGATTCTCCGGAATAAAGAGAAGCATCGTAATTAGTTCCATTGTATTGATTGCCCCATTGTATAGGCGCATAATTAACACTGCGCTGTGCATAGCTGCCCTGCAATCCTCCTCCGATAGTGTTTCGTGCATTCAGGCGTACATGATAAGCCAATGTCAGATTTAGCTGGGTAATACCCATCCGTGAATCCCCGGCCTTATCACTGAAAAAGTTAAGACCCGCCGCAAAAAAACCTTTCTTTATTTTCTTTCTGTTTAAACGCATATCAAACGATGCGGCACTGGTGGTATAGGGCGCTGTGACACTCTGCCACTGATCTTTATAATTAACAATGGCTTCCAGATCATTATTGGCACCTGCCAGAGCCGGGTTTTGATTTAACGGAGCCATATAAAACTGTGAGAAATGAATATCCTGAGCCTCATAAGACCCGCATCCTAATCCCATCAGAACGCAAATGATAAAAACAGCCTGGCCATTTTTAAAGATGGGATCGACGATAATTTTTATGTACAATGGTGTCATGGTATTGTTTTAAAGTCCTGACAAAGCATATCCTAACTACCTGATAAGACTGATATTTCCTTTTTTACTGATCGATTCTCCCGACAGCATGGTAGCCTGTAGGTAATAAACAAATACAGCACTGTTCATCAGCTGTCCTTTGTAAGTGCCATCCCAGCATTGTCCTGTATTTTCTGTTTCAAAAACCTTCTCTCCCCAACGGTCGTAGATGGAGAAATGCATGGTCTCAATACATTTTCCATACACGCATTCCACATCATTCACTCCATCCCCATTGGGTGAGAATCCGTTAGGCACAAATACTTCCCCGCAAATAATATCCACGGTTACCGTTACCGAGTCTATGGATGTACATCCTGTTGTTGTATCCTTTACTGTTACAAAATAGGTGGTGGTGGTTGCGGGATTAGCTGCAGGGCTCTGACAGCTGGTACAACTCAGATTAACAGCAGGACTCCAGCTATATGCATTTCCGCCCGAAGCACTGAGTAGTGTTGTACTACCCCACTGTATCGTTATATCAGGGCTTACACCGGCAACAGGAGCCGGATGAGAAACAATACCAACCGAGTTAATTTTGATACAGCCTTTGGAGTCGGTAACAAAACAGGTATATGTACCCGACGAAAGTCCGGATGCCATTGCATTGTTTCCTCCAGATGGAGACCAGCTATATGTATAAGGCCCTGTACCTCCAGTAACGGTGGCTACAGATGAACCATTGGCTGCTCCACAAACAGGCGATGTAACAAGGGTATCGTTCAGGATAGCTGGTTGAGTTATGGTAACTGTTTGCGTTTTTACACAACCCGAAGAATCTTGCAGTGTAACGGTATAGGTTCCTGCAGGCAAACCGGAAGCATTGGCCGTTGTTTGAGCCGGCACCGTACTCCAGGAATACGTGTAAGGAGTAACGCCCCCGCTTGCAGTAACCGTAGCACTTCCGTTTGTGCCCCCATGACAGGAAACATTATTCTGACCTGAAAGTAATACCGAAGGCTGAGTGCTACTGATAACAGCCGTGGCGTTTTGAGAACAGCCGTTTACATTGGTTACGGTTACGGTATAGGTTCCAGCGCTCAACGCAGTGTCCGTTTGCGAGGCTTGACCATTATCCCAACTATAGGTATAAGGAGCCGATCCGTTGCTTACTGTTGCGGTAACAGTACCATTGCTACTTCCACAACTTGCATTTTGCACTAACGTGGTAATAGCAGGCAATGGATTCACTGTTATGGCTTGCGTTGCAACAGCTGTGCAACCCGCCCCGCTTGTAACAGTTACGGTATATGTTGTATTGCTTAAAGGATTAACGGTAATAGCAGAAGAAACCGGTCCTGTATCCCAGCTATAGGTTCCCCCACCGGAAGCAGCTAATGTGGCGGCGCTTCCTGCACAAATGGTTGTTGTTCCGGTAATGGCCGGGGTTGGGATAGCGTTAACAGTTACTGTTTGCGTGGCTGATGCCGTACAACCCAACGCATTGGTGACAACAACCGTATAGGCTGTATTAACTACAGGATTTACAGTAAGAGATGAAGCAACAGAGCCTGTGTTCCAGCTATACGTTCCTCCTCCACTTGCGGTAAGTGTTGTACTGTTCCCATTGCAGATTGCATTGGCGCCGGTAATGGCTGGCACCGGATTTGAGCTCACAGTAATGGTTTGTGTTGCAGAACCCGTACAACCGGCTCCGTTTGATGCTGTAACCGTGTAGGTTGTATTAGCAACCGGGTTAACCGATACAGTGGCCGAAGTGGATCCTGTGTTCCAGCTATACGAGCTTCCACCGGAAGCTGTTAATGTAGTACTGTTTCCGGTACAGATAGAGTCTGCTCCGCTTATTACTGGAACAAGGTTAGGATTTACCGTTACAGCTTGTGTTGCAGTTGCAGAGCATCCGGCTCCATTCGTCACTGTAACCGTATACGTTGTATTGACTACCGGGCTAACTGTGATGGAAGAAGAAACCGGTCCTGTATTCCAGCTATATGTACCACCACCGCTGGCAGTGAGCGTGGTATTGCCTCCGGTACAAATTGTATTTGTACCGCTGATAGAAGGTGTAGGGCTTGGATTAACCGTAACCGGAACAGCAAGTGTATTGACACATCCAAATGCCGAAGTCCCTGTTAGCGTATAGGTGGAGGAAGAAACAGGATTGGCGGTTACCGTGTTTCCGGTTGTAACATTCAGTCCTCCTCCAGGGCTCCAGCTATAGGTAGAAGCTCCTCCGGCGGTAATAACAACAGATCCTCCGCTGCAATACGCTGGCACAATCGGGTTGAGAGTAATGCCTGGCAAAGGATGTATGGTAAGTGTAATATTGCTGGTATAGGAAGAACAAGGTGCTTTTCCTGTTGCGTGCAAAGAAAGAACAACGGAACCTGCAGCCGTATCGGCATTGCTTGGGAGATAATTTGTGGTTAAGGAATTCAGATTGCTGAAGGTTCCGGTACCACTCGTAGACCACGATACCGAGGAAGCGTTTGTAGCTGTTCCTGTTAAAGATACCGAAGCAGTACCTGCGCAAATGGACAGATTGGAGCCCGCGGAAGCCATTACCGCCGGTATAGCCAAAGCAAAAGGAGAATAGATATAGTTGCTCCAAACGGTTTTTGCCAGTGTGCTGAAAGCGGGTGAAACAGCGTATGCAGCAGTTACCGGATTCATATGTACCCATTCCGGAACCGTTTGCCAATGAGCCAGGGTGGAAAAAGCTCCATCGGCCAATGTATCATAATAAAAAGTAAGGGCTGCTGAATCCGTACCTGCGGTATGAAATATCCGGTGGTAAAACTTAGGATTGATTTCACACAGTGTTGTATCCTTCGTACTCCGGTTAAATGTTTCCGTACTGGCATCCACATTGGCCATGCGCACTTTAAATGTGTTTGCCGAAGTTGAAGTCGGTACCACATCTACGGGTCTGTACCGGAGAACAGGTGTTGAAGATCCTACCGCAAAAGAATAGACTGAAGTCTGGTTCATTTGTCTTGACAAACCTCCGTTGGAAAGACTGCTTACAAATCCGCTTGAACGGGTGATGATTCCTGTTGCTGTATTTGTTTCGAATACCGTGTTGGTATCCGCTGCCAGCTCATGATTATTCAGGATAAGTGAATCCTGAACAATTGCGCTGACATTAAGAAGTTTCTTTACGCCTGTTCCATTTAAAATAAGATCATAAAACTTGGTCACATTCTTACCCCTTATATTCTGAACAGCTCCCTGCATGTTCAATTTTCCGGGACTGGAATTAATGAATCCGGTGGTGCCCGAGCTATTTGTCCAGTCGCCGGTTAAATCAATCTTCCCTGAATTGTCAAATCTGGCATTCGTTGAATCAATGATACTTCCTTTCACAACTAAATGCTCGTTGCCGGATACAACCACAACCGTGTTGCCGTAGTTAACAAAATAGCACCCCTGTGCGTGCAATGAGGAGCCTGTAAACAGGAACAGCAGGAAACACAAGATCCCGATGATATGTAGATTGGTCTTCTTCATTGTTCGCAGGAATTTATTTTCATCTACGTATTTAAATTGCATCACGTTTTCCACCTATTTTTTCTTCTCTGTATCCAGCCGTTGATCTATTTTATCTATCTCCTTTTTTAGGGTATCCACTTCAATTTGAATAGCCGCGTTCTCGATTTTCAATCTTGCATTCTCCGTCTCCACCTTTGCATTTAGTTCCTGCAGAGCCTTTACCATGGGAGATAGCAAATCATTATACCGTACCCCATACATACCCTGATCATCTTTGGCAATCATACCGGTATTGGCTACACCAAAAGCAGAAAGCGTTTCTTCCAGCTCCTGAGCAATGAAACCATATTCCCTTTTTTTGCCAGTATCATTGATTCGTATGTACGAAACAGGTTTTAGTTTGGCAATAAAATCCAAACCCAACCCGGAGGGTTCTATGGCTGTCTTCAATCTTTTGTCGGAAGTGATGGTCCAGGCTACCTGCACGCCTGCATAGCCAATAGAGGCATTTCCTACTACCACCTGATTGCTTCCTGCTGCTGTGGGCACCTGAGCGGCATAACCCAGGGTAAGATTGTTTGAACCCCCATTAATGGTTGTCCCTGAATTCCATCCTACCGATGTATTTTGAGTTCCTGTAGTGCTTCCATCCAGTGCATTATAGCCCAAGGCTGTATTTCCAGTTCCGCTTGTGTTTGCCGAAAGCGAATTTGTGCCGAAGGCCGTATTTTGGTTACCGCTGGTATTTGCATTTAATGTTTGCAACCCGAATGCAGCATTGCTATTTCCGGTGGTATTTGCCTGAAGTGCAAATGCTCCGCTGGCAGTATTTTGGCCTCCGGTAGTTGCAGTAAGCGTATTGTATCCGAAAGCGGTATTGTATGATGCTGTTGTGTTTGCACTCAACGCATTATATCCAGTTGCTGTATTTTCTCCTCCGGTGGTATTACCGCTCAGTGCATTTGATCCGGTGGCTGTATTTCCGTTTCCGCTGGAGTTGGAGCCAAGTGCACTCGATCCGGTGGCTGTATTAAAGTTTCCGATACCACTGTTACTTAAAGCAGATGACCCATAGGCCGTGTTATTGGATCCGGTGGTATTTCCCTGAAGCGCATTAACTCCGGTAGCTGTATTGCTACCTCCTGTGGTGTTGTTAAAAAGAGCATACGTACCTGCCGCTGTATTAAAAGTTCCTGTTGTATTTGCACTAAGCGCATACGCCCCTGTAGCTGTATTCAGCTGCCCGGTGGTGTTTGCGGCAAGAGAATTGACCCCTGTTGCGGTGTTAAAAATTCCTGTTGTATTAATACTGAGTGCCCCTGACCCTACAGCGGTATTGCTTCTTCCGGTAGTATTGGCAACAAGTGCACTCACACCAATAGCTGTATTGTTGGCTCCGGTAGTAGCCGGGTTTAGGGCATTTAACCCCCAGGATGTGTTAGACAATGCGCTGTTAAGTAAGCCCGCCTGAATATTAAATCGTTTAAAAACAACATCCGTATTATCGGTGGTACCCATGAAATTTGTTCCTGCCGAAGTGCCTGCATTGCCCGCTAAACTCCAATTTAATCCAGAAGCTGTAGTACTTGTTTGTATCAGTTGCCACTGGGTGCCATCCCAATAATAATAACCGGGTACAACATTCGTAGGGCTTGTACCTGCCGCTGTGGTATTATATACCAGCAAACTGGTTGCGGGGTTGGTTACCGTTACGATATCCGTGGTACTCGTTAACCCTACATTGGGCGGCAACAGTCCTTTGCCATTGGGGCTTGTAAATGTATTACCTGTATTTAAATCTAAAATAGAGGATGAGGCAGGTATAGCCCCTCCACTATTAATACCCACATTTTGAGCAGAACACACTTGACTTTGGTGCAGCAAGAATCCTAAAAAAACAGTTAGCAGTAAGTACTTCCTTACTACATAAGGTTGATCTGTGTGTTTCATTGCTTTCACTTATATAAACTCCTCACGAAATGGCATTTCAGCTAAATCTATTTTAGCCGACAAGGATTATGCTCGCTTCCGCAACTTTACTCGTTCTATATTCCAAATGCCAGGATCACCCTTTAATTGGATGGTACGGCATATAAATAATTTTCCGCCTGTAATGCCAGGTGCATATCGTTGGCAGTGGTGCCTGTCCCAATACACGTAGGATTATCCGACATGATGTAAAATGTTTGAGCAGCCGTTACATTTACTACAAACGAACCGGTAGCAAAACTTTGATAGATAGGTGCAATGCTTCCGGTGGCAGCAGGACCGGAAACGATACGGCCTGCCAAAAAAGAAAAGTTGGTAGTTGCGATGGATGCATTGGAAGAAGAAAGCGTGAATCTTGAAAAGTAATAGGAGTTGGGTTGCAGTGACGTATTACCTACCAGAAATCCCAGATTAACTACCCAAATACCCACAGGTAACACAATGGAACAACCGGTATAAACAACAGCACCGGTAGTAAGTGCTACCGTTACAGCCGGCTGCGCATTGCCAACGATTACACCATTTATACTCTGCAAAGACTGCCAGGTACCAACCCCGTTGGCATCACTCATCAAAAATTTATTCAGCCCTTGCGTACCATCTACTATTTTAATAGCGCCATTGGTTGCTCCATTTTCTATATCCAAACGAGCTGCCGGGGCGTTTGTATTAACCCCAACATAACCGGTACTATTGGACAAACGCATGTTTTCCGTGCCGTTTGTTTTAAACACCAGATCCTTTGTATCAGTGGTACCTATAAAATTTGCACCTGTTGTACCGGCATTACCTGATAAACTCCAATCTTGTGTTGCTGAAGCGCTTGTCTGGAGCTTTACCCATACCGTACCATTAAAATAGTAGAAGCCTGGCACCACATTGTTGGGACTAACACCTGCCGTTGCTGTATTATACACCAACAGGCTTGTGGCTGGACTGTTTACTGTGGTAATATCGTTTATACTGGTTAGTGCTACATTGGGCGGTAATAATCCTTTCCCATTGGGGCTTGTAAATGTATTACCCGTATTTAAGTCCAGAATAGAGGATGCTGCCGGAGTAGTTCCACTGCTATTAATGCCCACATTCTGGCTAAAGCTGCTGCTTGTAACCATGCAACAGGCAATACTTAGCGCAGCTAAGCTGCGGAGCGTTTTCATGTTGCTTTTTAGTTTCATGCTATGTTTTCTTTTGGTTTATGCATTTACCGCATAAAAGCCCTTTGTATTTACTGTTTAATAACTTTCTTAACAACGGAGCCTATTTTTATAAAGTAAGCGCCTTGTTGCAAGCTGTTCAGGTCTATGCTAGCTTTCCCTTGCTGCAAAACAGCCCTCATCACTTCTTGCCCTAGCATATTGGTGATTTGGATGATATTTGTTTCTGTTTCCCGCTTTGAGGACACATGAATAATACCGGTGGAAGGATTCGGATAAACAGACAGGCACTCATTATTATCTGACAACTCTTCTATTCCTGTGCTGGTGGATGTAAATCTAAATACCGTTCCCAGGCTATTTGCGCCACCCATGCTGGCTGTTCCGTATAAATAGCCACCGGCAGAAAATAAATTACCATAAGGATTAGCACCGTTTCCTGCCCCGCTAAAATCTGCCAGGTGAACATAGCCTGTTCCATTTTTAAGAATTTTAAAAAGAGCGCCATCCCCATTAGCACCGCCCACATTGGTCATACCATACAAATACGTGCCATCTGAAATAAGACCACCCTGAGGCTGGCTTCCGTTTGTTCCGTTAAAATCCAACAGATTCGTATAACCCGTTCCATTGGGTAATATTTTAAAAATGGTACCGTCACTATTGGCTCCGCCAAATTCAGTCGTCCCGTACAAATAAGTGCCATCATAGTAAAGAGACCCTATAGGATTTTGCCCGTTTGAAGCACCAGCAAAATCCAGCAGCTTTGTGTAGCCTGTTCCATTCGTCATAATCTTAAAAATGGTTCCCAGGTTATTGGCTCCACCTACATTGGTCATCCCATACAAATAGGTGCCATCCGAAACGAGAGCGCCAAAAGGATTATTTCCGTTTGTGGTGCCGGCAAAATCAAGGAGTTTCGCATAGTTTGTTCCGTCCGGCATTATTTTGAAAATTGTTCCATCATTGTTGGCGCCGCCATATTCAGTAGTACCATACAAATAAATGCCATCAGAATAAAGAGAGCTATTAGGTCCCGCGCCATAGAGTGCACTGGAGAAATCCCACAAGTCCTGATAATTAGTTCCATCCGGCATTATCTTGAAAACTGTCCCCTGATTATTAGTTCCCCCGTTTGCTGCCGTGCCATATAAATAAGTACCATCTGAAATGAGGGTACATTCAGGCCGCCCCCCTGTGGTTGCGCCTGCAAAATCAAACAGTTTGGTATAACCCGTTCCATCTGGCATCATCCTAAAAATGGTTCCGTCATTATTGGCTCCGCCCATTAAGGTGGTGCCGTACAAATAAGTACCATCGCTGTAAAGTGATGCTAGCGGAAACTCCCCATTTGCCGCGCCGGAGAAAGTCAGGAGGGTTGATATTTGTGCACACGCCGGTGCAATTGTCAAAGCAAGGGCGAATAAACTAAGTAGTGTTTTTTTCATGGTTTTACTTTTTAATGTATATACTCTACAAGGATCCGGAAATGGAAATTCCGGTTACATTATTTTTGAATGACTAGATGCTTGCTTACAAATTCATTACCCTTCTTTATCTGCACCAAATAATTACCATTGGCCAGATCAACTGAAAAATGGACAGTCTGATTGACATTGGCTGTATCCAACTTTCGGGAGTCAACGACTCTTCCCTGGCAATCATAAATAGTTATTCCTGTATAGCCGGCATTGTTTATGGATACACTAAACGCTCCTGAGTTTGGTACCGGGAATATGCTCACCTCATCTAAATTGCCGGTTTGTAATACATATATTCCGGTTGGCAGGGAAAGCTTACGCACTCTTGCATAATCTGCAATAAACACACTGCCTGATGCGTCAACAGATACTCCGAAAGGCCCATACATTTCTGCATTAGTAGCCAACCCGCCATCACCACTATACCCGGCAGTACCGTTACCCACAACGGTTTTAATTACGCCCCCTGTAACTTCTCTGATTCGGTGATTATTAAGATCTGCTATATAGACATTCCCGGAATTATCAACAGTAACACCGCAAGGGCCATTTAGCTCGGCAGCAGTTGCAGATCCGAGATCCCCACTATAGCCAGCTGTTCCATTACCGGCAATTGTATTGATTGTGCCACCTACCACCTCCCGGATGCGATTATTATCGTAATCGGCTATATAGATATTGGAGCCAGAGGAAGTAACAGCTACTGAAATCGGGTATGACAGCTGAGCAGACGTTGCAGATCCCCCATCTCCGGAAAACCCCGCAGACCCGTTTCCGGCTATAGTAGTAATGATGGTTCCGGAAACTAAGCGGATCCTGCCATTGTTATAATCTGCTATATAAACGTTTAGAGACGCATCAACAGCTATCCCCTGAGGGTAGTTTAGTTCAGCAGTCGTTGCCGTTATCCCGTCACCATTATACCCTGAAGTTCCATTGCCAGCAATGGTAGTTATGGTGCCTCCACTAATTTTTCGGATTCGGTTATTCCCTTGATCCGATATATAAACGTTACCCAGGTGATCCACGGCTACTCCACAAGGTGCATTCAACTGAGCTGCAGTGGCAAGACCTCCGTCTCCGCTAAATCCAGCAACTCCGGTACCGGCTATAGTGCTTATAATACCGGTCGTATTAACCATCCGGATTCGGTTGTTTCCGACATCTGCTATGTAAACATTGCCTGACGCATCTATCGCTACATTGGGCGCACCGGCGCTGAAGTCAAGAAAAAGCTCAGCCGATGTTGC
>Ga0206962_1049_pt1 | contig 45656 bp, 40 predicted proteins | sample Alteio_BWOrgHeat_27_FD_153241 | JGI IMG/M metagenome (GOLD analysis project Ga0206962, IMG submission 153241) | Enriched cells from forest soil in Barre Woods Harvard Forest LTER site, Petersham, Massachusetts, United States -... | ecosystem: Environmental > Terrestrial > Soil > Temperate forest >...
TTTTTTCCAGGGCGGTTTGCCAGGCGCTGGTGCATTCGTCCGTTAAGAACGTAAGCGTTTCCAGCATCATTTTTTCTTTGGAGGTGAAGTAGAAATTCACAATCCCGCGCGACATATTCGCGCCTTTGGAGACATGCTCAATGGTAGTTTCGGTCAGCCCTCGTTTGGCAATGGAGGCCAAGTTTGCTTCCATCAGTTGCTGCTTGCGTTTATCCTTAACATTGGCACGTGGCATAAGCTACCTCATTGAATGATAAGTTAGATTTGAATTTTAGAACCCTAAGCGACCGCCTCCACCGCAATTACTTCCGGTATATAATGTTTAAGCATAGTCTCAATTCCGTTTTTGAGTGTCATGGTGGAGCTTGGGCAACCTGAACATGAGCCGTGCAGTTCCAGCTTTACAATGCCGTCTTCAAAGCTGCGGTAAATAATATCGCCGCCGTCCATAGCAACGGCAGGGCGCACGCGTGAATCAATGAGCTCACGGATTTGTTTTTCAATTTCGGTATCGTGGGTACCCACTGCTTTTGTCTCAGTAGCATTGCTTACTTTTCTGCCAGCAACAAAATGCTCCATTATGGTAGTGAGCAGGGCTGGCTTCAAGGTTTCCCATTTTGAATCTTCAGAACGTGTGACGGTGATAAAGTCGCCACCTAGAAACACGGCGCGTACTTCGGGAATTTCAAATAGCGCTAATGCAAGCGGTGAGCCAGTGGCAGCAGATGCGTCTGTGAAGAACGCGGTGCCATCTGCGAGCACAGGTACACCGGGAATGAACTTCAGCGTGAGCGGGTTGGGCGTGGATTCTGTTTGAATGAACATATAATTAATCCTTGCTATAATTTGCAATATAGTTTTGAAACATGATTGATGCAAGCACTTGTCTATGATATGGGGTGAATATCTTACCAAAACAATAGTTGGACTGATTATTTTTATGGAATCTTTGCTAGTAAATTACCTGCCAATCCTTATTTTTCTGGGTGTTGCCGTCGCAATTGCAATCGCAATGGTGGTTCTGCCACTTTTGGTTGCGCCGAATAACCCGGATGCCGAAAAACTTTCTTCCTATGAATGCGGATTCGATACATTCGGCGATGCGCGCGGAAAATTCGATATACGTTTTTACCTCGTTTCCATATTATTCATCATATTCGACCTTGAAATAGCGTTTCTTTTTCCATGGGCGGTTTCGCTGGGAAAAATAGGGGTATATGGTTTCTGGTCAATGATGGTGTTTCTTGGTGTGCTCACCATTGGCTTTATATATGAGTGGAAAAAAGGCGCCCTTGACTGGGAATAGATTAGTACAAGGCTCTGTTTTTGCTTAGTCCAAAAGTGCGCTGCTCTGCTTCTTCGAGTTTAATTACATAAGGGTGCGTTTTATTCAGCAGCCCTTTTTTCGTTGCTTTGCCAACAAGCCCTTTCATGGCTTTTTCATCTACAACGTCTTCAATGTTACCATGCCGATCTTTTTGATGCATAGTGCAGAGTTTATTTCCAACCGTTATAAAAGACTTCTGAATACTCTCAAATTCTTTGTGAGAATAAATAGATTCATCGGCGATTTTTTGTGAAATTTTAAGTAGTTGAGCATCAGACAAATCTTTAAAACCATCTTCTGCTTGATTGTAAGCTTGCTTTATGTTGTCAAATAATTTGTGATTAAAGTAAGCAATGGAAGAAAAACTAATCGTGTTGGCATCATATAAGCCAGATAGCATCCTCAGATCACAATGTAATTGTGTTTGTTTTAAATCGCCGGTTAACTGGAGGAGCTTTATTTCTGCAAAAGCACATCCATGCATCTCCTCTACGTGACGTAGGTAAAGAGGATCTTTAACGTATTCCGCTTTATAACGTAGTGAATCAGACTTTACATCAAATGCATGCCCCAGTTCGTGATATTTTACAGCAAGGTCATAATATTTCAGAACATCAATATTCGTATTTTTATTGGCTATATCCGATAAATCAGCGTCTCCTTGCAGATAAAAATCGAAAAATTCTTTACGTGTTTGGTGAGTGGAGCCAATAATAACCACTTCATATCTTTTTCCATCACTGTCATAAGCTGTCGCCGTAGTCGAGTTATTCATTTCTTTTGTTTTTTCCATAATAGAAATTAGTGCGCTGTCTAGTTTTTTATCCTGATTTGCCTCAGGAAAATAATATCTCATTCTCTTCAGGGCTGCTTCGGGGATTTGCTTGCCCAAATCTTCATAATATGCGGTATTAAATTCAGTCTTATGCGTAATAATATTTGCCCATTCACCCTGGGGAATAACACAAATCCTGATGTTGGGGTCAATGTCTTTGGCAATTTTTTCTAACGAATCTGGTGCATTAATATTTTTATCGGATAATCTGCCGGCAATATTTTCTAACTTGGCAGGATCAATTTTTGTAATAGTTTTGGAAATTGGACGAATGCCAATAGTGTCGTATTGGTAAACAGGGCGATAATCAACCCTGTTTGAATTATTGCACGCATTCAAAGTGAGTGCAGAACTTGTGGCAAGTAATATGGTTTTAAGCCCGCGCTTCATGTAGAACTCTATAAGTTATTGATACCTGCAAAATTGTACATAAAATGTCTTAATTTATGGTTAATATTAGGATGTTTAATTTCATGATTGCATAAATGTGAGTATTGGGCATAAATACGGCATTAAATAATGATATTTAACGCTAATAGTCATAGGGTCTCATGCAAACACATATTATAACCAGTAATGTTCAGCCCAATCAGGATGCTCTGCTCGGCGATGTGATGGAAAGTTTTAACGATAAAGGCTATGTCGTTGCTCAGCTTGATAAACTGGTCAACTGGGCGCGTACTGGCTCACTCTGGCCGATGACCTTTGGTCTTGCCTGTTGTGCAGTGGAAATGATGCAGGCGGCAGCCTCACGCTATGATATGGATCGTTTCGGTGTGGTGTTCCGCCCCAGTCCACGTCAAGCAGATGTGATGATCGTGGCTGGCACGTTATGCAATAAAATGGCACCGGCTCTGCGCAAAGTATACGACCAGATGGCTGAACCGCGTTACGTGATTTCCATGGGTTCGTGTGCCAATGGCGGTGGCTATTACCATTATTCTTATTCTGTTGTACGTGGTTGTGATCGCATTGTGCCGGTAGATGTGTATGTGCCGGGCTGCCCACCAACCGCAGAAGCGCTCATTTATGGCGTATTGCAATTGCAGAAAAAAATCAGAAGAACCGGAACATTTAAGAGATAGCATATCAATATGGCAAAAACACTTTCAGAACTGGCAGAGTACATCAAACAAAGCCAAGCGGTGGAAACCCAGATCAAGCTTGACGAATTAATGCTACTTGCGCCTTCGGATAATATAGTTGGGTTGCTTACTTTTCTACGTGATGACCCGGAATGTAAATTCACGCAGCTTATGGATATTTGTGGAGTGGATTTTCCAGAACGTGCCAAACGTTTTGATGTCGTGTATAATCTTTTATCGCCGAAAATGAATAAACGCATTCGTGTAAAAGTGCAGACTAATGAAGCTACACCTGTACCATCAGTGGTGTATGTGTTTTCGTCAGCAGGCTGGTTTGAGCGCGAAACCTGGGATATGTACGGCGTATATTTTTCCGGCAATCCTGACTTACGCAGAATTCTTACGGATTATGGTTTTGACGGGCATCCCTTACGCAAAGATTTTCCGCTTACCGGTTTTGTAGAGTTACGTTATGACGAAGAACAAAAAGCCGTTGTGTATTCTCCGGTCAAGCTTCCACAAGCTTACCGCACGTTTGATTTCTTAAGTCCGTGGGAAGGTGCAAAATATGCCTTGGCTCCAACTGTGGCGCCCACTGCATCGACTGAAAAACCGGCAGAAAAAGCGAAGGCAAACTAATGACAAACGAATGGAGCATATCGCCTGCGACCGATGCTGACTGGCCGGGTATCTGGGCAATATTTCGTGATGTGATAAGTCGCGGTGACACTTATACCTATGCGCCGGATATGACCGAACAGCAGGCAAAGAATATCTGGGTACTCAATGGCTGTCGTGGCTTTGTGGTAAAACATGGAGACAATATTGTCGGTACATTTACACTGCGCACGAATAAACCAGGTTTTGGTGATCACGTAGCCAATGCAGGGTACATGGTGCATAAGGATTATCGCGGGCGCGGCATTGCACAAGCCATGTGCCAATATTCGCTGAAAGCTGCAAAGGATCTTGGCTATAATGCGATGCAGTTTAATTTTGTGGTCGCAAGCAATAAACCTGCCGTGCAGTTATGGCAGAAAATGGGTTTTAAAATTGTTGGCACCGTGCCCAAAGCATTCAGGCACGCCACACAAGGATTAACCGATGTATATATAATGTACCGCTCTTTGGATGATATTTAATATGGCAACTGAAACAAAAAACATGACTATCAATTTCGGCCCTCAACATCCGGCAGCGCACGGCGTTTTGCGCCTCGTGCTGGAAATGGATGGGGAGGTGGTAGAACGCGCTGATCCCCATATTGGCTTGCTTCACCGCGGTACCGAAAAACTTATCGAACATAAAACCTATCTGCAGGCACTACCTTATTTTGATCGCTTGGATTATGTGTCGCCAATGGCGCAAGAGCATGGTTTTGCGCTTGCAGTTGAAAAATTACTTGGTTGTGAAATTCCCCCGCGCGCAAAATATCTCCGCGTATTATTCTGCGAAATAACCCGTATATTAAATCACATTTTAAACGTCACCACACAAGCCTTAGACGTAGGTGCTATGACACCGCTTTTATGGCTCTTTGAAGAACGCGAAAAACTCATCACCTTTTATGAGCGTGCCTCCGGTGCGCGTTTTCACTCAGCCTATATTCGCCCGGGTGGTGTGCATCAGGATATTCCCGCTGGCATGGAAGACGATATATTAAAATGGGCAAACGGCTTTGGTAAATATCTGGATGATGTAGACAACCTGCTTACCGAAAACCGCATCTGGAAACAGCGCACGGTAGATATTGGCGTAGTCACCGAACAGCAAGCTTTGGACTGGGGTTTTTCAGGGCCGATGCTACGTGGTTCGGGTGTGGCGTGGGATATACGCAAAGCACAGCCATACGAAATATATGATCAGTTGGACTTTGATATTCCAGTTGGTAAAAATGGCGATTGCTGGGATCGGTATCTGGTGCGTATGGAAGAAATGCGTCAGTCACTAAAAATTATCAGGCAATGCATTGAAAAAATGCCCAAGGGCGAGGTGGTAACAAACGATCCAAAAATTGCCCCGCCAAAACGCGCGCTCATGAAACAATCCATGGAAGCGATGATCAATCATTTTAAACTCTATACTGAAGGGTATCGCGTGCCTGCAGGTGAGACTTATACTGCGGTGGAAACTCCGAAAGGCGAATTTGGTGTGTATCTGGTGGCAGACGGCAGCAACCAGCCTTATCGCTGCAAGGTTCGTGCACCAGGCTTTGCGCATTTACAGGCGCTCGATTTTATGTGCAAAGGACATATGCTTGCTGACGTAGTGACCATTATTGGTACGCAGGATATTGTATTTGGTGAAATTGATCGATGAAATCATGGGCAAAGATAATTTTTGTTATTTGCGCCGTAATAATTTTTTATGTAGCGGCGTCACCCGGAATTGCGGCGGCGCAGAACAAGGGGGGTACGAAACCAAGTAATGGTGATTATAGTTTATGCAGGGACGAAAATTTAATCGGAAACTACTACAAAATGGTGCTGTTTACCGAGACTCCCGAGCGTGGTGAGAGTGCGTGGATTCATAATATACCATACCATTATCTCGCATTCTTTCCTGATCGTTATTATTCCTATCTTGCTTCCGACAAGGAGATAACAACGCCTGCTAAACTGGAAGAACTTTTGCAATGGCCAAGAAAGAGCAGTCACTTAATGCTGTATACACTGGGCAGTAAGGGTGATTTGAATCTTTATAATGGCAAAGTCATTAACTACCGATACCGTTGTTTTGTGATTAAAGCAGATAGTGGTGTGTATAAAAAAGGCGACCTGATACTCACGGGGTATAATAGGGAAGCCAAAAGTGAATTATATAAAATATATCGTCTATGGTATAAGAGAGGTTAGAAAATATGAGTACAAGTACATCCGTAGAATTCGAGCAGCCAACGAGTTTTTCCTTTACGGCAGAGAATGCTGCAGAGGCAAAAAAGATTATTACAAAATACCCCGCTGGCCGCCAGGCTTCAGCGGTTATGCCGCTATTAGCTCTTGCACAGAAGCAACATAATAATTGGCTCCCAAAAGTAGCGATGGATGTGGTGGCAGACATGCTTGATATGGCGCCAATGCGTGTATATGAAGTGGCCACGTTTTATACCATGTATAATCTGGCGCCCGTGGGTAAACATCTGGTTGAGCTTTGTACGACCACACCGTGCTGGCTTCGTGGTTCTGCAGATGTAGTAAAAGCATGTGAAAAGCATTTAGGTGTTGCTGTGGGTGAAACTACTGCTGACAAACAATTTACTTTAAAAGAAGCAGAATGTTTGGGCGCGTGTGTGAATGCGCCTATGGGTTCCATTAATGGTATTTTCTATGAAGATTTAACACCGGACAATGTAGTTAAACTACTTGGTGAATTAAAATCGGGCAAAACTCCGAAACCCGGATCACAGGCAGGACGTGTAAGCTCCGAGCCACAAGGCGGCGCAACTACCCTAAAAGGCAAAAAATCGGCATGAAATACGTAATGGTATTATGGTGTGCGTTATTGTTTTTTGCATCTACTGCAAGCGCCGCAGTGACTGTGAATGAACAGGTGTTGCAGAAAGGATTGTTCTTTGATTCCGCGTGCAAGGGTGAAAATCAATGTATGTGCGAAGCGGATATCAAATATCCTGTGATAAATGGCATGGCAGATGCGCACGCTCAGGAAGTGCTCAATAAAAGTTTTAAAGATGCGGCTACGCAAGTGCAGTGCAAAGGTGAGGCGTCTAAAGAAGCTCCAAAGGACACTGATTCCTCGATAAAATATAGTTACGAAGTCACTTTTCAATCTCCGCAAATTATGGGTTTAGAGTTTACTAACTGGGCATATGAAGGTGGTGCGCACGGTAACGGAATCATTGAGGGAATGATTTTTGATTTGGAAAAAAACAAGTATCTTACGGCTGATGATATATTTGGTGCCAATATGGCTGCGGTCAATCAAGCAATATACGATGCGCTTGCACCAAATTCCGAAGGTATTTTTCATGATGAAATAGAAAGCCGCAAAGGTGCGTTTATCAAAGATGGCAAATGTAACGGGTGTACATTGGTGTTAAAACCGGAAGGAATAAATGTAATATTTCAGCTATATGAAATTGCCTCTTTTGCGGATGGCAATAAATCGGTATCTATACCTGATAAACTCATTGCTTACCCTGCTATCCTTAAGGCGTTATCTCAAACTAAATCATAGGTTCATATGTTAAAAGATGAAGATAGAATATTTACCAATCTCTACGGTTTTGAAGATTGGAAACTTGCCGGTGCAAAAAAGCGCGGCGACTGGTCTACGACTAAGGAAATTCTTGCCAAAGGACCCGAGGCCATCATTGAAGAAGTAAAAGCTTCAGGCTTACGTGGACGCGGTGGTGCAGGTTTTTCTACTGGTATGAAATGGTCGTTTATGCCCAAGAAATCTGACGGTAGGCCGTCTTATCTTGTGGTGAATGCCGATGAAGGTGAACCGGGCACCTGCAAAGATCGTGACATGATGCGTCACGATCCGCATAAGCTGATTGAAGGCTGTCTCATTGGTGGCTTTGCTATTAGAGCGGTTGCTGCATATATTTATATTCGTGGTGAATTTTCTCAGGAAGCCGACAATCTCGAATACGCGATCAATGAAGCCTACGAAGCAGGGTTGCTTGGTAAAAACGCCTGCGGTTCCGGTTATGATTTTGATGTGTTTTTACATCGCGGTGCTGGTGCTTATATCTGTGGTGAAGAAACTGCGCTTATTGAATCACTGGAAGGTAAAAAAGGCCAGCCACGTTTGAAGCCGCCATTTCCTGCAGCGATGGGTGTGTGGGGTTGTCCGACTACGGTCAATAATGTCGAAAGTATTGCTGTGGTTCCCGAAATTTTGCGTCGTGGACCTTCATGGTTTGCAGGAATTGGCCGCGCCAATAACACAGGCACGAAAGTGTTCTGCATTTCAGGTCACGTAAATAACCCATGCAATGTGGAAGAAGCGATGGGAATTCCGATGAAGGAACTCATTGAAAAACACGCAGGCGGTGTGCGCGGCGGTTGGGATAATTTACTTGCCGTAATCCCCGGTGGCTCTTCCGTTCCACTCATTCCAAAATCTATCTGTGATACCGTACTCATGGATTTTGATGCGCTTCGCGATGTAAAATCAGGACTTGGTACAGCGGCGGTGATTGTGATGGATAAATCCACCGATTTGGTAAAAGCCATCGCACGGCTTTCCAAATTCTATATGCATGAATCTTGCGGCCAATGCACACCATGCCGCGAAGGCACTGGTTGGATGTGGCGCGTGATGGAACGCATGGTGACCGGTAATGCGGACTTGGAAGAAATAGATCACTTGCTCGATGTTAGCACTCGTATTGAAGGCCATACTATCTGTGCGCTTGGTGATGCTGCTGCTTGGCCGATTCAGGGGCTATTCCGCCATTTCCGCCCGGAAGTGGAAAGACGCATTTCGGAATTTCATAGCAAGAAAGCTGCTTAATACAATGTTTTTGAATAAAATTTTAGGCATTTTATGGCACAAGACTTGAATAGATAGGTTTAGACATAACCAATGAGAGAGTTTTATGACTAAACATCCATTACTGCCCAAAGATTATACGGATTCTATTACCCATGCGAACATCATTTATGCGCTCAATATTTATGCAAATGAGGGAAGCGAAGGAGTTGCTAATCCCCGTCTGAAGTGGGATTTACATAGTGCATGGGAAGATGCCCAGGAATTACTCGCAAAAAGCCACTGGCGTTATAATACCGGCGAGGATTTGGATAAAAACTATGCTGATTACGTGCTTGCGGCATATACGGAGGATGAGATAGAAGATTTGAACAAGATTATCGCAGGGATTGTCGGCCATCAGATACTGGAACCGGATACTCAAATTGCCTTTCGACGCATTGAGCATAAAAAAGGTGGTGAAATGAGTTTAATTATTTCCAACTCTGTGGCAGAAGTACTGAATAAAAGATTTCCTTCTCTAACCAGCAAAGGAGAAGGGCAGGCAGGAAGCAATACATTAAAGGCAATTAAAGATACGTTATGCAAAATATTTCATTGGAAAAAGAATAAAAACACTGGATAAATAGCTCTATGACAAAACTCACCATCGACGGAAAAGAAATCGAAGTACCAGCGGGCGCAAGCGTCATTCAGGCGTGCGATTTGGCAGGCGTGGAAATCCCACGTTTTTGCTATCATGATCGCCTTAAGATTGCTGGTAACTGCCGCATGTGTCTGGTGGAAGTTTCTCCAGGCCCACCAAAGCCGCAAGCTTCTTGCGCATTGCCCGTGGCTGAAGGCATGGTGGTAAAAACCAATACGCCAATGGTAAAAAAAGCCCGCGAAGGGGTTATGGAGTTCCTGCTCATTAACCATCCGCTTGATTGCCCGATCTGCGATCAGGGTGGCGAATGTGATTTACAGGATCAGGCGATATATTATGGTCGTGGCACAAGCCGATTCGACGAAAATAAGCGCGCTGTACAAGATAAATATATGGGACCCCTGATTAAAACCCAGATGACGCGTTGCATCCATTGCACGCGCTGCATTCGTTTTTCCTCTGACGTTGCGGGTGTGCCTGAGCTCGGAGCTACTGGCCGCGGTGAGCATATGGAAGTCGGAACCTATATTGAAAAAGCACTTACTTCTGAGCTTTCGGGAAACATGGTGGATATTTGCCCGGTGGGCGCACTTACCTCTAAACCCTATGCATTTACGGCACGCCCTTGGGAATTAAAAAAAACCGAATCAATTGACGTCATGGACGCCGTGGGAAGCGCTATTCGTGTGGATTCGCGCCAAAATACCGTGCTGCGGGTATTGCCACGTTTAAATGAAGAAATTAACGAAGAATGGATATCGGATAAAACCCGCCATGCTTGCGATGGACTCAAAACCCAGCGTCTTGATCGCCCCTATATTCGCCGCGATGGTAAGTTACAGGAAGCAACATGGCCGCAGGCTTTTGCTGCTGTAGCAGAAAAACTTAAAGCCACTGCCGGAAATAAAATTGCCGCTATTGCCGGCGATATGGCATGTATCGAAAGTATGTATGCTCTGAAAGAATTGATGAAATCTGTTGGCTCACCCCATATGGATTGCCGTCAGGACGGTGCAAAGCTCGATGTCACCGATCAGGCATCATGGCTATTTAACACGACTATTGCAGGCATTGAAAATGCTGATGTGTTGCTACTCATTGGAACCAATCCACGCCATGAAGCGGCAATTATCAATGCGCGTATTCGCAAGACCTATCTGAAGGGTAAGCTCAAGATTTATGCTATCGGTGATAAGGTGGATCTCACTTACAAAACCGAGTGGCTTGAGAATAATCCGCAGTTCTTAAATGAAATCGCTTCTGGCAAACATGCACTTTCCGAAGTGTTGAAGAAAGCCGAACGCCCGATGATTATTATAGGGCAGGGTGCGCTTACTCGCGCTGATGGCGAAGAAATATTAAAATCAGCAAGAGCGATTGCTGATAATTGCGGTTTAATCAAAGATGGCTGGAACGGCTTTAACGTATTACACACAGCCGCTGCGCGTGCTGGCGGTCTTGGTATTGGTTTTGTACCGCAGAAAGACGGACTGGATGTAAGCGGCATATTAGAGGCGACCCGTAAATGGGATATCGAAGTAGTGTATCTTCTCGGCGCGGACGAAATAAATACCAATGAGTTTGGCCAGGCGTTTGTCATTTATCAGGGACATCATGGTGATAAAGGCGCGCACCGTGCCGATGTTATTCTGCCAGGGTTTGCCTACACCGAAAAAAGTGCAAGTTATGTAAACACAGAAGGTGTTTCACAGCGGACAGTGCAAGCGGTTTCCGGACCGGGTGAAGCAAAAGAAGATTGGAAAATAATTCGCGCATTGTCAGAAGCAATTGGTAAATCTTTGCCGTTTGATAGCTTAGAACAACTACGCGCAAATCTTCAGCATGCTAAGCCAGCTGTATGGAAATCTGGAAAGGGTAATGCAAATGCAAAAATTGCAGCACAGCCTTTTGCCTACGTAGTACAGAATTTTTATATGACCGACCCAATCAGCCGTGCTTCCAAAACGATGGCTGAATGCGTTACAGTCCTGCTGGAAGGCAAAAAGGAGGCGGCGTAATGCAGGAAATACTGAATACATACATTATTCCGGTACTGTTTATTCTCGGAAAAATCCTGCTAGTGGTCGTGCCGCTTATAGTGTGTGTAGCGTTACTCACCCTAATGGAGCGCAAAGTAATTGCTGCTATGCAATTGCGCAAAGGCCCAAACGTAGTTGGATTATTTGGCTTTTTGCAGCCATTTGCTGACGGGTTGAAATTGCTTTTAAAAGAAACAGTGTTGCCTACCAAATCCAACAAAGTAATTTTTATTTTAGCACCTATGCTAACCTTTGGCTTGGCATTACTTGGCTGGGCAGTGATTCCGGTCTCGCAAAATTTTGTTATCGCAAATATTAATGTAGGGGTCTTATATTTATTTGCGATTTCTTCGCTCGGAGTATACGGCATCATCATGGCGGGCTGGGCGAGTAACTCAAAGTATGCGTTCTTAGGCGCAATCCGCAGTGCCGCACAAATGGTTTCTTACGAAGTTTCCATCGGTTTTGTTATCGTGACGGTGATGATTATGGTGGGCTCACTTAATTTAACCGACATCGTGAACGCGCAAAAGGGTGGCATTGCTCATTGGCATGCCTCAGGTATTCTTTTTCCGATGCTTATCATTTTCTTTATTTCGGCGCTTGCGGAAACGAATCGTCATCCGTTTGACTTGCCAGAGGCAGAGGGCGAACTGGTTGCAGGTTACAATGTGGAGTATTCTTCCATGACGTTCGCGTTATTCTTTCTTGGTGAATATGCCAACATGATTCTGATGAGCGGTATGACCAGCGTGCTTTTCTTGGGTGGCTGGTGGTCGCCGATTAATACTCCGTTCTTTAATGCTATCCCTGGTGTACTCTGGTTTGTAGTAAAAATTCTTCTTTTGCTTTTTGTGTTTATCTGGGTACGCGCAACCTTGCCACGTTATCGTTATGATCAGTTGATGCGGTTGGGCTGGAAAATTTTCCTGCCAGTATCATTGTTATGGGTGGTAATTATTTCGGGTTATGTAGTGTACTACCGATAATAATCCGATATTAAACCAAGAAAATTTAAAAGGCAAAATAAAGTGGAAGCAATTTCAGAGTGGCTTGTTAACTGTATCGAGGGTGTCGGGTATATCGGTATTTTTGTTGCGATGTTTTTGGGCAATGTGCTGGTGCCGATTCCGGTTGAGCTTATCATGATTCCTGCGGGCTATCTTGTACAGCAGGGCAATATGAATCTGTTTGTTCTGCTGAGTTTTGCGATTGCCGGTGATGTGTGCGGTTCACTTTTTTCTTACTATATTGCCTTTCATTTCGGGCGCTTTGTTATATTGAAATATGCTAAATACCTATTTTTTAATCAGGAAAGAATGGAAAAGCTGGAGCATTTCTTTGCCAGTCATGGTGAAATTTCAATTATTACTGGGCGCTTAACTCCTGGTTTGCGCCATTTTATGGCATTTCCCGCAGGCCTTTCTCACATGAATGCCAAAAGATTTGCCGTATATACAGGCGTTGGCGGTGGGATATGGATGGGGGTCCTGATATTTGTTGGCCATATCATTGGCGGAAATAAGGCGCTCATCAGGCATTACCTGCCTTATTTATCGGGTGCCGCGTTTATGTTGGTATTTTTGATGATTTTATTCTATATAATGCATCATAATAAGAAAAAGAAATTGTCTTGAGATAGGTAAATTATGTCGGCTGTATACAAAACGATACGTAGTTTCTTTCTTTTTGAAATGGTTTCAGGTCTTGCAATGACTCTGAAATATTTTTTCAGAAAGCCAGTGACTATTAATTATCCTTATGAAAAAGGTGCGCTTAGCCCACGTTTTCGCGGTGAGCACGCGCTGCGCCGCTACCCTAACGGTGAAGAACGCTGCATCGCCTGCAAGCTTTGCGAAGCAATTTGCCCGGCTCAGGCAATCACCATTGAAGCGGAAGTTCGCGAAGACGGTTCACGGCGTACGACCCGTTACGACATTGATATGACCAAATGCATCTATTGCGGCTTCTGTCAGGAAGCTTGTCCGGTGGATGCAATTGTGGAAGGGCCTAATTTTGAATTTACGACAGAAACTCGTGAAGAATTATTTTATAATAAAGAAAAATTGCTGGCTAATGGCGATCGCTGGGAACCGGCTATTGCAGCTAATCTGGCAGCAGATGCAGCGTATCGCTAGAACTTAGAGGAGGGTTTTTATTACTATTTATCTTCATAACGGTGATTTACCAGCGGACGTGAAACTTAAAGGCGACATCGCAATCGATACTGAAGCGATGGGGCTCATCAATCGCCGTGATCGTTTGTGCCTTGTACAACTTTCTACAGGTGATGGCGATGTGCATTTGGTAAAGTTTGCGCGCAATGCATATGACGCGCCAAATCTCAAAAAATTATTATCGGATCCAAGCACAACCAAGCTATTTCACTTTGCGCGTTTTGACGTTGCCATTATTCGTTTTTATCTCGGAATATTAGTGCAGCCCATTTATTGCACGCGTACTGCTTCTAAGCTCGTTCGTACATTTACTGATCGCCATGGGCTTAAGGAATTATGCAAAGAGTTGCTTGGCAAAGAAATTTCGAAACAACAACAATCTTCGGATTGGGGCGCTAATGAATTATCGCAGGAGCAGAAAGAATATGCTGCAAGCGATGTTTTATACCTGCATCAGCTGCGTGATATTTTAAATGCGATGTTAATCCGTGAAGGTCGCGAGGAACTTGCTCAGGCCTGCTTTAACTTCCTTCCCGCCCGCGCCATGCTCGATCTTTCCGGCTGGGAAGAAATCGATATTTTCGCGCATCAGTAGTTAGCCCACTCCTTGCACTTCTAATTCTCTTTTGGGATTTCTAAATGGCGGTCCGATAATTTCGCGCACATTTTTTCGGACTGATACGCTTTCCAACATTTCTTTTGTGAGATTTCCGCTATTGGGGGGAAAGATGGTTACAAATGGATCATCAGTATCTTTGAGTTTCTTGTCGAGTCTTCCTAAACTCGAAGAATTTGGCATCTCCAGTGGGTACAAAACTTTAACTTCTGGCTCTGGATCACCAGGCTTATGATTGGCGTTTGCTGTCCTCAAAGCTGTTTTGCACTCACGTAATATTTTGTTGGGATTAAATGTTGTTTCATAAGCAGCCTTATATCCTTTTATATTGCCAGCAACGGCTGCCGCTGCAGCAAATCCCCCTGGTACAGCGGTAATCTTTGTGCCGCTGATTTCTGGGTAGCCAAAAAATTTATTATCATGTGTTTGTAATACAGAAAGTTTTATTTTGATATTTTCTATATCAGGGGTACCTGCTAATATGTGTGCTTCATACAGGGTTTTTATATAATCAGTCATTGCGGCATTTATTTCTACTATGGTAGAATCTTTTCCAAGTGTAGGAAAAGACATATCAAACTTCTTAGCTTTCTTTACTATTTCTTGAGATCTTTCATAATCTTTTACGAGTGTAGTAACATATTTCCCATCATCTGAAAATATTACCTCGGTTACTGGCTCGGGAACTTTAATAATTTCTGCTTCTTTACCTTTAAATGTCTTGCCGATTATATATTCGTACCCCTTTTCCAATACATCATAAGGGATTTTTGTGTTGATACGTCTTTTCAGCGGAAACATTTGTCGATGACTTATTTCGATGGCGGTCAGGGAATCGCCGCGTTTTTGGTCTCTTATTATGCCAGAGGCTAACAGATCTTCGGGGCCTTCATATTCTTTAATGTTATATTCTCTGATATTTTCTCCATTATTGGTGGGTACCATTATAAATTTTGTGCCCTCTTTTATAACCTTACCTTTTTTGATTTCTTTTTCGTGCGTATGTTGGAGCAAATCTCTTCTACACTCACCACATAAGCAACTGAAACTTCCATAATTTTTAGGAACTAATTTTCCATCTTTAGTTTTATCTGCTTGGCCGGCCATCAGGTAAATAGAGTCAAATATCACGTCTTTGTCGTTAAGGCTTACAGGTTTGTCACTACCATCGGGCCTTTTCCGAAGCCCTTTTTGACATTTGTTTAGCATATTGGTTTCAGCGCAACCTCTGCCGTAAAAAGAATCTTTGTATATCTTTTCATTATTAGATGCGACGAAGAGATTACCGCTGCTTGTAACCCCAGCAGCTACTGTATAATATTTATTTATATCGGTTATGCCAGTGGGGCGGTAATGAACAATTATGTTATTGAGGACAGCAAGTTGCTCCGTTTCAGTCAATCTTTTTTCTTTACATTGTCCAAATGTAAAATAATCGTTATTTTCGCTTTTCTCAATAGAATCACGGTAAATTTTTGTAGCTGTAAGGCGGATTTCCCCTCCCTCAGTTTCCACCCATTTCACAGTTTGGCCTTTTTCTTCTCCAGTTCTGGGAGGAAGTGTTATTTCGCCGCTATTACTATAAATAGAATATTTATTTTTATGATAAACTTCTTCATGTCCGTTACCATTCCCATTCTTTGCCATAATTCTTACCAATCATTTTCATAAATTTTCCCCCCAAGGCATGCAATCTAACATATAATTGTTAAGAATTTATTACGAAAATTTATTTTTTATTAATTATTTTCCAAGCAAATGCTTGTAATTAGCCATTTCATGAATAAAATGGTGTTTATGAAACAATCTGCAAAAAAGTCAGAAAATATGCCAAATAAGGGCGAAACCTCGTCAGCCTCCGAGATAGGCCAGCGCGTTATTAATTGTGAAATTGAGGGACTTAACGCGCTTACCTCCACCTTAGGTAAGGAATTTGACTCCATAGTCGCGCGAATATTGCGTCTGCGTGGTCGCCTTATAGTAAGTGGCATGGGCAAAAGCGGCCATGTTGCGCGTAAAATAGCCGCAACTTTTGCATCCACCGGCACGCCCGCCTATTTTGTCCACCCCGGCGAAGCGAGTCATGGTGATTTAGGCATGATTACCGAGCAGGATGGCTTACTGCTACTTTCCAATTCCGGTGAAACCGAAGAACTACGCGATATTATCGCCTATGCAAAACGGTTTAATATTCCGCTGATGGCGATGGTGCGCCGTAAAACTTCTATGTTGGTAACAGCCGCTGATGATGCGCTTGTGTTGCCGGATAGTCCTGAAGCCTCACCTGTAAATGCGCCGACCACCTCTTCTACCATGATGATGACACTCGGTGATGCGCTTGCGGTTGCTGTTTTGGAAAAGCGCGGATTTACCGCCGAAGAATTTCATGTGCTGCATCCCGGTGGCAAGCTTGGTAAGGCATTTATCCGGGTAGAAAATCTCATGCACCCACGCGAAGATACACCCATTGTGTTCAAAGACGATGTCATGTCGCGTGTATTGCTCGTGATGACTGCAAAATCTTTTGGCTGTGCAGGTGTTGTTGACGATAAAGGTGTGTTAGTAGGTGTTATTACCGATGGCGATTTACGCCGCCATATGTCACCTGAACTACTCAAGAAAACCGCCCTGGAAGTGATGGCAAAAGACCCGATTACGGTGAATCGCGACACACTTGCAGCTGAGGCTTTGCGTGTTATGAATATCAACGCCAAAGGCAAACCCATCACTAGCCTTTTTGTGGTAAATGGCGGCAAGCCAGTGGGAATACTGCATATCCATGATTGCCTCCGCGCTGGGGTAATATAAAACTACGCTGCTATTATCAAGCAGCCAACCCTGCAATTTCCGAAATAGCATTATGCACACCGCGCAATTTTGCTGTGTGGTCATTCCATTCGCGCATCATTACCAGTTTATGATCGGGTCGAAGTTTTGCGCTGGCTGAATTTTTTGCAATGTAGGAAATAAGTTTTTCCGGTGCGGCAAATCTATTTTTGCGGAAACTCAGCACAAGGCCTTTGGGTCCTGCGTCTATGCGCTCAACACCTGCTTGGCGGCAAAGTTGCTTGATGCGCATCACTGCAAGTAAATGATCCACTTCCTGTGGGAGCTTCCCAAAACGATCAATAAGCTCTGCGGCGAAGGAATGAATATCTTCTTCGGTTTGAAGTGCTGCTGCGCGGCGGTAAAGGCCGAGACGAAGTTCCAAATCCTGCACATAAAATTCGGGAATGAGCACCGTCATACCGAGGTTAATCTGCGGACTCCATTCATCGGTAATCTCTGCGGCAGTTTCACCTTTCTGACGAGATTTTGCAACCGCAACCGCTTCTTCAAGCATATGTTGATAAAGCTCAATACCCACTTCGCGAATATGACCGGATTGTTCTTCGCCGAGCAGATTTCCTGACCCTCTAATATCCATATCGTGACTGGCAAGCGTAAACCCGGCACCGAGATTATCAAGTGTTTGCATGACCTCCAGGCGCCGCGTTGCTGCGCGCGAAAGTTTTTTCTGGTGAGGCAAGGTGTAATATGCATATGCGCGGGTTTTGCTACGTCCGACACGGCCTCGTAACTGGTATAGTTGCGAAAGCCCGAACATTTCTGCGCGATCAATAATAATGGTATTTGCAGTGGGTATATCAAGACCGGATTCTACAATCGTAGTGGAGAGCAGCAAATCAAATGCGCCATCATAAAACTTATTCATAATGTCATCGAGTTCGCTGGCTGGCATCTGACCGGTTGCAGTGGCGATGCGTATTTCCGGCACCAGCTCATGCAGCATATGCTGCAATTCTGCCATGTGTTTTATGCGTGGGGTGACATAAAATATCTTTCCGCCACGATGGTATTCACGCAAGATCGCCTCACGCAATACTACCGGATCAAACGGCATAACAAATGTGCGAACAGCAAGCCTGTCGACTGGTGGGGTGGCGATGATACTGAGTTCACGCACGCCGGAAAGCGCCAATTGCAAAGTGCGCGGAATCGGTGTTGCCGATAGGGTAATCACATGAATATCGCCCTTGAGGGATTTGAGTTTTTCTTTTTGTGCGACGCCAAAATGCTGTTCTTCGTCAATAATCAGCATGCCTATATTTTTAAACTTTATAGTCTTTCCAAGCAGCGCATGCGTGCCGATGACGATATCAACACTGCCATTTTCAAGACCTTCGAGGGTTTTTTTATTTTCTTTTGCGGTGGTGAGTCGCGATAGTTGTTTTATGGTAAATGGCAATCCAGAGAAGCGCTCACTAAAGGTATGGAAATGTTGACGACAGAGTAGAGTCGTGGGGCAAATGATGGCAATCTGAATGCGGCCATTTTCTGTTCGCGCGCTTGCTGCAACAAAAGCGGCACGCATGGCAACTTCGGTTTTTCCAAAGCCTACATCTCCGCAAACGAGCCTATCGGTTGGCTTTCCTGAAGCTATATCACCCAGTACATCTTCAATAGCTTTAGCCTGATCTTCAGTTTCCGCATAAGGGAAACGGGCGCAGAATTCTTCGTATAAGCCTTCAGGGGTATTAAGCGGACTGGCAACTTTAAGTTCACGCTCAGCAGCAATCGCAAGTAATTCTTCGGCGGCGATGGTGATGCGTTCCTTAAGGCGGGCTTTGCGTGACTGCCAGGAGGCACTACCGAGCTTATCGAGTTTTGCACCGTCTTCTTCACTGCCGTAGCGTGAAACTACATCTATATTTTCTACCGGCAGAAATAATTTATCATCACCTTCATAGACAATTTTGAGACAATCATGTTGTGCGCCTAATACTTCCAGCGTCACGAGTCCGTCGAAGCGTCCAATACCATGTTCGCTATGTACAACCAGCTCACCCGGCATAAAGTTGGCGGCTTCGAGGAGGAATTGCTCAGGTTTTTTGCGTTTCGCGGTGGCACGAATGATGCGTTCACCGAATAAATCTTGTTCACTGATAAGCGATATTTTATCAGCCTCAAAACCGCGTTCCACTGCAATGACCGCAAGGCCCACGGTTTTACCACTGACGTTTTTTGCATCGGCGTAGGTTTCCAAACGCAAGGGATGAAACTGATGCTCATGAAGCATGGTGGCGATGCGTTCACGACTGCCCACCGAATAACAGGCGATTAGGGTGCTTGAGCCCCGAGAGCGTTGCGTAACAACATAATCACGCAAATCATCAAACAATGCTTCGCCGGTTAACTTACCCGCAGCAAAGTTACGCGCCGGATGGTAATTAAGGTTATATGCTTCTCCTGCCGCTATGAATTGTTTTAAGGTAATAACAATACGATCGCGAGTGCGTGCCTCCCAATCATATTGCGTTAAATACAAACTATCTGGTGGCAAAGCAGGGTAGGGCGTTACCCCGTATTGCTTGGTTTTAGTGCTGTTTTTGCGTGCTTCATAATATTCAGCTATTTGCTCAAGCCGCTCAGCTTTAGCCATCTCTGCCTGAGAATCGAGTATAATAGTTGCATTCTGCGCATAATCAAAAACAGTGGTTAGGGATTCATAAAATAATGGCAAAAGATGTTCCATGCCCACATTGCCACGTCCTTCTGAGACGGCTTCATAGACGGGATCATCACGAGTGATTGCGCCAAAAGTAAGGCGGTATTTTTCACGGAAACATTCAATAGTGGTTTTGTTAAGAATAACCTCACTTGCAGGGCGCAAGGTAATTTCCGAAAGATTCTCAGTGCTGCGTTGCGATATGGGCTCGAACAAACGAATTGTCTCAAGATTATCGCCGAAAGTATCAAGCCTTATGCCATTCTCCTGACCGGTGGGAATGATATCAATAATACTGCCGCGTACCGCAAATTCCCCTGCATCCATAGCTTTTGAGGTGCGCCGGTAGCCATTCTCACTTAAGAAATGAATAAGCGAATCATGCGACAGGGTTGCACCACTTTTTAAAGCAAAGCGGGCATTTTGCATGAGTGATTTTTCCGGTAATCTTTGCAATACTGCATTGACTGTAGTGAGTATGATGCGCGGGTTTTTAGCAAGTTCTGACATCTTTGATAATGCAGTAATGCGTGCAGATAGTGACGCAGCATTAGGGGATGCGCGATCGTAAGGAAGACAATCCCACGCCGGGAGTGTTATTATTTCTGCATCATGCACAAAAAATGCGAGTCCTGCGCGCACGGTTTCCATTTCGCGGTCGCTGGAGGCAATGTAAATTATATCCCGCTTTTGAATCTCAAGAATTTGGGCAAGCACATAGCTTTCCGAGCCGCGTGCGACTCCGGCAAGCTCATGAGAACCATTGTTAAAAATATCAGTTGGAAACGTCATATAATTTTCTAAGATCGTCAATCAGTGTTATGTAGAGGTTTTCCGGCGGCATATATTTACCTATGACCCAGTTCCATATATCTGTGTCGCTTTCAGCCAAAAAAGCCTCAAATTCATCAATTTGTACTTCGGACATGTCTTTGAGTCGCGCTGCAGCATAGGGGCCAAGTATCAGATCGGTTTCCTTGGAGCCGCGGTGGGCGCTCCTGAAATATAATCTTTTTAGGCGGGTTTCTTTTTCCATATGATCCAGCTATATTCTTTAGAAATATCTTGCATGGTGTTAGTACAAGCAATAGATTTTGTCACTAGATGAATAGAGATAAGTATTATGGTCGCATTGATAAATCCATCTAAGGCTCTTAACACTTACCGCAAATCCGATGCGGTTTTCATCGTTTGTCAGAATAATTCCCGCAAGATAGTTGAAATAGCTGCATTAAATGATGAAGCAATGCGGGTCACCGGCTATACAAATGAGGAATTGGTGGGGCAGCCACTTTCCATTATCCTGCCGGAGCGCATTGCCAGTATTATTAACGAATTTGTTGAATTTCAAGAAGATGAAAAAGATCTCTTTGCGGTACTGAGCAAGATTCGGGAATTTGCTATAAAAACCTCGGATTCCAGGGAAGTTGAATTCAAACTTCGTATTATCCCTGGCGAGGCTATAGACAAAAATCCGTGGTTCCATCTGGTGCTGGTAGATGAAGAAAAATTGCGCAAAGAGAGTATTTTTCGCGATATGCTCAAAGAGAATTTTAAAGGGCATGAAGTTATTAATGAAACGACAGGATTGCCCAATCGTCTGTCACTTATAAAAGATGTCGAGCTCATCATATATTACGTGCAGAATAAAAATATTTCTGCCTCCTTTGCAGTACTTGATATCAATCACTACGAGGGGCTCAAGGCGGAGTATGGCGAGAAAGTGTGTACCGAAATCCATAAACATATAAGCACTATATGCAAACAGAAGCTCCGCTCAGAAGATACTATTGGCACTTTGTCGGAGCGTTCAATAGGCATAATTCTTGTGGATGCTTCGCAGGAAGCGGCGCGTATGGTGTTGAACCGTTTGCGCTGGGCGATTAGTATCACGGCACTGAAGGTAAAAAGTGAAGAACTCCTAACGCAGGTCAATGTCTGTTTTACTGAAATTGATGGAAAAATAAGTAATACGGAACTTATAGAAAAATGCGAAGGCTATATGGCAGGACAACGTGCCAAGATTAATAATTCCATCCAATTAGTGGTTACTCATGAACGTCGTGCGGAGCCTGCAGATCGTCGCAAGGTTTCAATACCTGTAGAAAAAGAGCGGCGACGCATGGGTGATCGTCGCGGTAAAAGGAAGAAGTAATTAATTTACCATGACAACTTCTCTTGATTCGCTGATTGCTTTATTTGCAAAATTGCCAGGGCTTGGGCCACGTTCGGCAAGGCGTCTTGTGCTGCATTTGATAAGAAACAAAGAAAAGTTGCTTAATCCTTTGGTGAATACCTTATTACAAACGAGTGAGACCATACGCACCTGTCATGTGTGTGGTAATCTTGATATTGTTGACCCTTGCAACATTTGTAGTGATACAAGACGTGACCACTCGCAAATTTGCGTAGTAGAGGAAATTGCTGATTTATGGGCGATTGAGCGCAGCAAAATGTTTCGCGGGTTTTATCATGTATTGGGTGGAGTGTTGTCGGCGCTTGATGGCAGAGGGCCCGAGCAATTGAACATTGAAAGTTTAGTAACCCGCGCGAGCGCGCCGGAAGTTGCCGAGGTGATTCTTGCAACCAATGCCACAGTGGAAGGCCAGACCACTGCTTATTACATCAGTGATCGCTTGGTGGATTGCAACGTAAAGATATCCCGTTTAGCACATGGAATTCCCATGGGTGGCGAGCTTGATTATCTGGATGATGGAACATTAGGCGCGGCGCTCAAAGCACGGGTGAACTATTAGGCGCCTTGCGCCATTACAGAGTCATTAGAAGCAACCTTATCCGTAAATGGGACTATTTTCGCTTCCTGCGGTTTTATGGATTTTTTCTTATCTTCGGTTGCAAAAGTTCTTGCTGGCTTTTCTGCATCCGGTGGATTGATAGCATTATGCACCACTTTCAAGTTTGTTTCCGGCTCTTCTTTTGCAGATTCTTCCTTGTTCCAGTCTTTGCGCCAGCCATTTACTAAGGCGTGATACGCTTCCTGCTCCTTCTCAATCTTCTTTTTTGCACCACAGAATTTTGCAAATTTACCAATCAACCCACCCACTTCGGTGAATTTTATTTTTAAGGTATCGACGCCACACTCATAGAGAGTTTTATCAAGGCCTTTGCCTTTGAAATGCTCAACCATTTCTTTTTTGAGTGCATCTTGTTTTTCTTTTGGCACGCCGCCTTCTTCCCAGTATTTATCGCGAACTTCATGAATCTTTTCGACGAATTTGGCAATATGCTCTCCGGTGAGTGGCATGCCGGAACTTTTAGTGAGTGGCTCTAATATGGTACGCGCCAGATATTCAAACTCCGTTGGGTTTTTGTCAGGGTTATGAACCGCGTATTTGCAGATATATTCAGTACCTTCACGCAAGCTGAAATAAGAATTGGTAGCGCCACCACTAATGGACTTCAGTCCTGGTGTCATGACGTGGCGATCCTGCATAGAGACAGTGCGGTAAGAGAGTGATGCGCCGTAGTTTATGAAGGGAATAAACTCGAGAAGAAATGTACCGGCAGCTGATCCAAAAATACTGGAAAGTGCCACCGGAAGAATCATCTTGTCACCGTGAATCTGGCGGACGCGTGCAATAGAATCTTCCAGCGACTCCATTTTTTCATTTTTCTTATAGGCGGGTTTATAGGCATGGTGACTACCCCATGCAACGCCTGCAAAACAGAAGGCTGCAAAGGTATATAGCCCACCAAATTTCTTCATGCGGTTTGCAAAAGAGGTATTGTTGGGATCGTATTTAAGCAAACCATAGAGTGGTTGTAATATTTTTGAATAGGCGGTTTTAGCAATTTCTGCATCATTGCTTAAACGACGACCAGTCAGTAACTCACCTGCTTTAAGTCCTAAAAACCCACCGCCGCTTAAACCGATCGCCGACCAGAAGCGATGTACGGGAACTACGGCAAGTGCGGCATCACCCATCCATTTTGCAAATCCGAGCAACCCACCATTTACAAAACTTCTTTTGGCGGATTGCTGATTTTCAAGACGCTTTACATATTCCTCAGCAGAAATAGCCGATAAGTTATCTTTGTCAATTTTAGTGGCACCTGTAGAAGCCATTGCGGCAGTGGCTAAGCCAACACCTGCTGCGCCCGCCGCGATACCCCAGCTTTTTGCGGCACTGCTTGCGGCTTTTTCTGCTGCGGTATTCAGAGCGGGAATCTTCAAGCGAATAGCATCAATCTTTTTGCCAAAATCCATAGACTCAGCAATCCGGCCAAGCCAACCATTATTTCCGGTGAGCATGCCACCACCGAGTTTCTGCAAATTATTGCTCTTAAGGTAGGTATTGATACCTTCACTAATTTCTTTCTGGATTACGGCGGTTTCTTTTCCTTTGTGCGTGTTATATGCTTCCTCAAAAATATTTTGAATTTTTGTAACGATAGTTTTCTTCTCGTCATCATTTAGTTTGCGAAACAACGGAGAAAATACGGAGTTGGCCATTTCCTTGCCAAAGTTTTCTGAGGCAACAGTAGTATTCCCTTTGGCCTGGTTTAAGAAATTAGAAGTTCTGCTGAGTATATTATTAAATGCTTTTTCCGGTCCCATCGCGAGTTTGGATTGGGTATTAGAAAATTTACGCAGGAATGGAAGGCCGAAAGCTTCTGCGGCGCCCACCATGGTTTTGGCATTGTTATTCAGAAAGAATGCAGAGTTCAGTGAAGTACCATAAAGCAAACCAGTAAGACCTGAAACGCTTGCAAGCCATGCAGTACCGCCGGCTATATTGCGCCATATCAAACCTTGTTTGTAGCTAGCGAGTGTATCGGATTCTAATGGACTTAAAATTTCTTTCTTCAGCACTTTTTCATTGAGAGCTTTTATGTGAGGTCCCATCGCACTTGTCTTGAAGAAGTACGAACTGCCCTGCACGGCACCAATTGCACCACCGGCAGCAGGTAACATCTGATGCAGCACTTTAAGCCATTGGTCACGTGGGTGATCGGAGAAGGGGTTATATTTTATGGCGCCATGTAAGAAACGCAAAGGACGAGGAACGTCTTGTCTTCGGATTTCTTCATACTGGCTGCCGTTAATTTTATGACCGAACAAAATGTCCGACATATATTTCATCACGGAAAAGCCAATAACCATTCCAAGCACGTTGTACAAACGGTGCATACTGGGGAAGTTTTTTTGCGGAGTTGCAGAATTATGCGGAGGCACAGCATGGAAGCCGCCCGACAAATATCCTAACGCGTTGGTAATTTTTCCTTCAAACCGCATCGCATAAATCCTGGTTATTATGCGTTTATGATATCATTTTTGAGGGTTTTTCCCAACCTAATACTATGATTGTACTCAAAAATTCACACAATTGTCACAATTGGAAAAATGTTGGGAAAACCGCCTAAAAGGCTGGCTTTGCAAGCCTTTTGAGTATCTCTGCGGCAATGGCGGAGGAGTCATCGAGTCGGAATGGAGGGGTAAAAAGGGAATTTCCTTGTTCCAGCAATGGCTTTGCAAGTTTATGACGAATCAGGTCGTTATTGAATTCCTGAAGTTTAGAAGGAACAAATTCCGGGGTTGAAAATATAAATACCGGTTTTCCTGATCCACATGCTTCTGAACACATGGAAGTAGATTCACCGGTGGCAATCACTGCGTCGGCGAGTCCTAGAAATCCATAAAATGGATTATCTTTTGGGGCATCCGCATCACTCCAGTAATGGATATAATGAGGTGCTGTGATAAACTCTCTTAGCATCGGCGGCACTTCTGCACTGGTGCGCCTACTTGTTGTTATAAGTAGCGATCCACCCAGGGAATTAGCCAGATTCGAGGCTGATATGGCGAGCTGTTTTGCAAGTGGCGCGTTAAATTTTCGTGAGCGTGAATCACCACCGATGAGCACTGCTATTCTTAGAGATGGCAACGCAGATATTTTTGAACGCCAATGTTCTGCTTCGCTCTTTAAAAAACTTTCTGTAACACGATTAGGTGCGCCGATGGTGACAAAAACATTTTTGGCGGGTTTTGCATTATCGTGTTTAGGTGCTGCAATCAGATCAAACTGCGAACTCGGAAAACCCGGCCACTGAATCTGTACTACAAAGGTAGATGGGTTTTGTGATTTAATATAAGAGGCTACAATACCAAGCCGCCTTGCGCAGCAAATTACTATATCTGGCCAAGGTGGTGCAAGCTGTGCTCGGCTTGCTTTCTTAATGTATATAGTGTTGTTATTTATAAGGAAATTAGGTAGCCTTGTCAGTTCGTTAAACTCAATTTTCTTGGTTTCAAACGGCGCGCCAAGGGCTTCCGTCACCCCTACGGTCTGGCTGGTATTACCCTGACGCTCATCGAGTAGCGCCCAGATTTTTTTGCCGGATAATATTTTTTTTGCAGATGAATCCATACACTATCTATAATTGGTTATAGATAGTTTTGAAAGATAAAGTAGAGTGGCCCTAAGAGAAATTAATGCGCGTGTTGCAACAGCAACGTGTTTACCAATTTTTCATTCGCACGTTTGAATTCATCCATCTCATGTTTGCGCATAACGCGATCAAGCGACATCTGAATCAAATGCATGAAGATAATGGTAATTTTTTCTGCCTGTTTATGAATTTTATCGGCGATAATATCCGCGATATTGGCGAGCGCCCCTAAGGTATTCACGCCAGTATCCTTAAGACGTGCACGGTAATCTTCAAGCGCCATAAAAATCTTGCGCAATGCACCTTCGACACGATTCTTTGCTGATTTTTTATTCGAGGGGTTTTCCAGAAGATTAAGATATTCCTCTGTCAGAATATCAGTTGCATCTGCCACTTCATTGATGAGCGGTTCCACCAGTGCTAACTGCTTTTCTGAATCCTTCACAAACTCACTCTCAATGGTAGAGGCAAGCTCTTCAGCCAAATCATAGAGGAACGTAATGTCCTCGTATTGTTTTCTGAAATCTTCTTTTTTCATAACCCACTCCTGCAAACGTCGAATGATATAAAGAATCGCTCTTATTATTGTTTATAGTAACCCATAATTATTAAGATTAGATTAACACAAAACAAAGAATCTCTCTAATTATTGTTTCAGTATACGCTTGAAGTGTGAATAAATTATGACAATTATGTTAATATTAAATGAATATTAATAATAATTAGGTAAATCAGAAGCTTGTTTGAATAACTTCCGATACAAACTGCCGTTCCAGCAGATTTGTGATAGCTTCGTCGATGCCAATCTCTTCGCTCAGAATATCGCGCACAGTTTTACAAATAGGCATTGAAATACCTATCTTTTTGGCAAGTTCTGTTACGGAATCAGCGGTCGCGATACCTTCGGCCAGTTTTTGCTGTCTTTTCTCTATAATCGTCTTCACGGACTGTTTTTGTTCACCCAATTCTATCCCTAGTGACATATTGCGTGATATTTCGCTGCTGCAGGTCAACACCAGATCGCCGACACCCGAAAGTCCCATCAATGTTTCCTGCCTTCCGCCTTTGGCAACACAGAGGCGATTCATCTCGGTGATGCCACGGGTGATGAGTGCTGCCCGTGCGTTCTCTCCGAATCCGCGCCCGATAGCGATACCGCAAGCAATCGCGATCACATTTTTTACTGCGCCGCCGATTTGAGTTCCGATGATGTCGTCTGTTTGATAAGGCCTGAAATATTTTCCGCCTAAACTGAAAATGATTTGGTCGCCGATTGCCGAATCCGTGCAAGCAATTGTGGTTGCAGTTGGTAATCCTTTTGCGGCTTCGCTGGCAAAGTTGGGACCGGTTAGAATGGCAATGGGGTTTTTAGGCAATATGGCAGATACCACATCGCTCATCAGTGCGAGGCTTCCGCGCTCAATGCCTTTGGTGGCAATGACGATGGGTATGCTGGAATCCAGCTGATCGGAAAGCCATATGCAGGTAGAGCGCACATGCTGTGAGGGAACTGCCAGAATAATAATGTCGGACGCGCACATGGTAGCTAAATTATCGGTTACCGTAATGCGTGGATCGAGAAAGATGCCCGGAAGATATGCATCGTTGGTGCGTTTGGTGCGGATGGATTCCAGCACATTGGGGTTGAGCGAATAGAGCGTGACCTTGCTTCCGGCGCGGTTAGCAATGACTGCTAGGGCAGTACCCCATGCGCCTGCACTTATGATTCCAACTGTGGGTGATTCCATGTTCATAATTTTACAGTCGTAAATCCGATTGAAATTTGTTCCGTGTCTATGGTCTCGTTGATGATGAAATCACAATCCACCATATCACCTTCTACGAAAGCTTCTGCAAGTACCTGTTGCCCAATATAATCCTTATGCACATGCAAAGCATCTGCAATTTTTGGCGAGACGCGGAGGCGTAAGTGAATGCGATCGGTGACATGCAGGCCTGCATCTTTGCGTGCCTGCTGGATGAGTCGCACCAGATCGCGTGCGTAGCCTTCTGCCTCCAGTTCCGGGGTGATGGTGGTATCGAGAATTACCAGCGCGTCATTAGTGGAAAGTGGCTGCGCTCTGTTTTTATATTCTGGCTTGGGTTCCAGCAGAATTGCAAATTCGGTTTTTTCCAAAACCTCATCGGCGATTTCAATGCGACCATCTGGCAACTGTTTCCAACTACCTTTTTTAGAGGCGGGGATGATTTGCTTTATTTTATCTGGCAGACGTTTTCCGAGAACAGGGAAATGAATTTGGAGTTTGTAGTCGGCATAACGCTTAAGATCTTCTAGTTTGCCATCGACCTTCACACTTTTGACATTCACCTCTTCCTCAATAATTTTATACAGCGATGTGTCCTTAATTACTTCCAGATTCGCACAGATAAATAACTCTTTTAGTGGCTGACGCACACGAATATTTATTTTGTTGCGAATAGCCAGAGCGGCATTACAGATGTCGCGCGCTGTATCCATGTGTTTCACCGTGTCTGCTTCTTCTCCGGCTTGCAATGACGGGAATTCTGCCAGATGAACACTCTTTTCGCCTGTCAGGCTAGTGTATATTTCTTCTGTGGTAAGCGGCAGAAGCGGAGCGCTTACACGGCACATAATAGTAAGAACTGTATAAAGCGTGTTGTAAGCTGTTTGTTTATCAGCGTCATGTTCACTCTTCCAGAAACGTTCTTTGCTGCGACGGATGTACCAATTATTCAGTGCATCAAAAAACTGCATCACTGCTTCTGTTGCAGTGGGCGTATCATAACTATCGAGTGCTGCTTTTACCGTTTCTACAGCCTGTTTGCATTTTGCGAGTATGTAGCGATCCATAATATCTTTTGAATCTAGGCTATACTCCGCCTTCACCCCATCCGCATTAGCGTAGAGGCAGAAGAAGTTATAGGCGTTCCAGATCGGTTTTATGGCAAGGCGCACTACGTCACGGATGAATTTGCCTTCTGGGTCAACAGAGATATCCAGCCCGCGCATGACTGGCGAAGAAATCATCAGCCAGCGCAGTGCGTCGGCACCGAATTTATCCATAACTTCGGTCGGATCTTTATAATTCTTGAGACGTTTGGAATATTTAAGCCCGGTTTCAGAATCGAGCACCACGCCGTGGCAGATGCAGTTTTTAAAGGGTGGTTTGTCGAACAAAACAGTGGAAAGCATGATGAGCGTGTTGAACCAGCCGCGTGTTTGCCCCACATACTCGGTGATAAAATCGGCAGGGAAGTGGGTGTCGAACCATTCCTTATTCTCAAACGGATAATGTACCTGTGCAAACGGCATGGAGCCGGATTCGAACCAGCAATCAAACACATCTTCAACGCGCCTGAATTCCTCGCCGCCTTCGTGGATGATGACTTCATCAATATACGGGCGGTGGAGATTATCAATTTTGCGGCCACTTGCTTTTTCAAGCTCTGCGATACTTCCAAATACTTTCATCTTTCCGGATTTGCTTTTCCATATGGGGATCGGCGTACCCCAAAAACGGTTGCGTGAGATTGACCAGTCGGGAGCGGTCGCAAGCATATGCCCCATCTGCCCGTCGCGGATATGTTCAGGAATCCAGTTAATTTCTTTATTTAACTCCACTGCGCGGTCACGGAATTTGGTGACTTCCACATACCAGCTCGGCACGGCTCTATATATAAGCGGTTTATCAGTGCGCCAGCAATGCGGATAGGAGTGGATAATTTGTTCCTGCTTAATTAGCTGGCCATGCTCTTTCAGCCATTTGGTAATTACTTCGTTGGCTTCACCGAATTTATATTTTTCGACGTTTTCTTCGATGACATTCATGCCCTTGAGCGATAAATCCGGCAGATCATAAATTTCATCGGTGAATCTGCCTGCGCCATCTACCGGGCAGACGAGTTCGATGCCATTTGCTTCGCAGACTTTTTGATCTTCTTCACCAAACCCCGGCGCCATATGCACGATGCCTGTGCCGTCCGTATCAGTAACGAAATTTGATCCATCAAGGATTTTGAAAGCATGTTTATGATTAGCGAAGTAAGGGAAGAGAGGATGGTAGGAGAGGCCAAGTAAATCAGAACCGATAACGCGCATTACTAAAGGGCCATCGTATAGCATCTTTTTAGTATCGTCTTTTGTTTCTACGGGCTTAGTTGTGTATGGGTAAAAGCCTAATGATTCTAATCCAAACCTGGCTTTAGAACCGACTATATAGCATGAATTAGGCTCGCCATCTTTACCGCAATAGACGTATTCCAACTCTTTATTCACCGCCAACGCGAGGTTGCTTGGCAATGTCCAGGGCGTCGTTGTCCAGGCAAGCACATAATATTTCTCTGCGGGTGGTGCACCGTGCGGCGGAGTGTTGAGTTCAAACGCCACCGTTACCGCTTTATCGTCACGGTTACGGTAGGAATTATCGAGTTTGGTTTCGAAGTTGGAAAGCGGAGTTTCGGCTGCCCAGCTATAAGGCATCACGCGGTAGGCTTCGTAGGCAAGTCCTTTGTCGTAAATCTGCTTAAACGCCCAAATGACGGACTCCATATAATTGGTATCCATCGTCCTGTAGTTATTTTCAAAATCGACCCAGCGCGCCTGACGGGTGACGTAATGCTCCCATTCCAGGGTGTATTTCATCACCGAGCTTTCGCAATAATCGTTAAATTTGCCGATACCGTATTGGATAATTGCCTGACGGCCTGAAATGCCCAAGTCTTTTTCTGCACCCATTTCTGCGGGCAAGCCATGGCAATCCCAACCAAAACGGCGCTCTACGCGCTTTCCGCGCATGGTCTGGTAACGTGCGAACAAGTCTTTTACAAAGCCGGTGAGTAAATGCCCGTAATGCGGCAGACCGTTGGCAAAAGGCGGGCCATCATAGAATATGAATTCGTTATTATGCCCGTTCAGCAAGGCAGGGCGGTCATTTACCGAAGTTTTAAAGGTGTTTTCACTTTTCCATTTTGCCAGTATGCGTTCCTCGATTTTGGAAAAATCAGGATTTGCCTCGACATCGGGGTAATATTTGGGTGCGTCAGTCATGATAGGGCGCAACATAGACGAAAACGGCAAGCTTATTCAATGAAAAACTTGACCTGATCCCGCTAATAATGAAGTTATAGGGCATCAGCACTTTAACGACGGAGATACTTCTGAAGCCATTTCTTAAATGGGCGGGCAATAAATACGCTATTATAGAGCGTATCAAAAACCTATTGCCGCAAGGAAACCGCATGATTGAGCCATTTGCAGGCTCAGCTGCGGTGTTCATGAATACCGAATATAAAAGGGTACTACTTGCTGATACTAACGCGGATTTAATTCATCTTTATCGTTTATTGAAGGAAGAAAGCGCGGAATTCATCAATTACGCAAGCAAGCTGTTTACGCCAGAATATAACGAAGCGGAGCAGTATTATGCTTTTCGTGCGGAGTTTAATGCGAGCAAAAATCCACGGCGCAAAAGCGCATTGTTTATTTACTTAAATCGTCACGGGTATAACGGCCTTTGCCGCTATAATGCCAAGGGCGGCTATAATGTCCCGTTCGGGCGCTATAAAAAACCATATTTCCCGGCGATTGAAATGCAGGAATTTTCTCGCAAGAGCAAAAATGCAGAGTTCAAAATTGCTGACTTTCGTGAGGTGATGCGTGCAGCAAAAGTGGGTGATGTTGTGTATTGCGATCCACCCTATGTTCCGCTTTCCAAAACCTCTAACTTCACCAGCTACGGCGCTAAATTATTTGGTGAGGCTGAACAAAAAGAGTTAGCAGAATTAGCGAAAGAACTTTCTGCACGTGGTGTGCCAGTCATTATTTCCAATCACGATACGGATTTTACCCGTGCTATTTATGCAGACGCCAAACTCACGCATTTTGATGTACAACGTTTTATTAGCAGTAATGGAAAAAATCGCGGAAGAGCAAGGGAGTTGTTGGCGGTTTTTAAAGCAAATTAAGAAGCTTTCAAACTTCCCCATTCTGCCCAGGAGCCATCATAGACAGCGGCGTTAATGCCAAGTTCATAAAGTGCTGCAGCGAGGATGCAAGCGGTAATGCCGGAGCCGCAACTGGTGGTGATGGGTTTGTTTAAATCAATATTTTTACTTGCGAATAATGCACGCAACTCTTCTGCTGGCTTTATTGTATTAGAAGGCGCTGCTATACACTCTTTATAATGTACGTTTACACTATGGGGGATATGTCCACTGAGCAAGCCTGCACGCGGTTCAGGTTCTGTGCCAGCAAAACGGGCAGGCAAGCGCGCATCAATCACTTGTTCATTATTTGTGATCAGGTTGTGCTGCATTTGTTTAATATCTCGTAACAACTCTGGCTTAAAATGTGCTGTGAATATTGACGGGGCAGTTGCAACGTCACCCGCTTCCATCAATCTATTTTCTGCCAACCATTTCGGTAATCCGCCGTTTAATATTTTTACATTATCGTGACCAAATACACGAAACATCCACCACACACGCGGCGCGCTGAACAGGCCATTGCTGTCATAGATGATAACTTCATCCTGATTAGCAATACCAAGATCACTCGTTACTTTGGCAAAAGTCTCCGGTGTTGGCAGCATGTGAGGGTAGGGGCTTTGCTTGTCGCAGGCTTCATCGATATCAAAAAACACTGCCCCCGGAATATGGGAGGTTTTATATTCAGTAAATGCATCACGTTTTTCGGAAGCCATATGCCATGACGCATCCACAATCTTTACATTGGGTGCTACAAGCTTATTTTGTAATTCATCAGTAGAAATAAATGCGCTGGCTACCATGACACCCACTAGAACTTTCTGTATTCGTTCTTTCCGCGGAGAGTAATATCCCACTGCACTGCAACGCCATCTTCGGGGGTTGCACGTTTCCACACGTGAGCTGCAAGCAAATCCTGCTTTTCCGAGGGGAGTTTCATAAATATTTTATCGGTGTCATTACGCCTGTCGCCGCCAAAAAACATCTCCGTGGTAAGGGGAGAGAATTTTTCATGCATCACGCGCACATGAATAAAGGGCGCGCGTATAGCCACGTCTTCATGTTTATGTTTGCGGGTTTCCTGACCGGGGAATAATGTCACGAAATCAAAGCGCCCGAGATTGTCGGTAATCGCACGACCTGAACCCGTAAAATACGCAGCGGAGCTCATGCGTCCGCTCAGCGTTGTTTTTACATATTTTCCATCAGGCCCTGTTTGCCATATTTCTACGATGGCGTCGCTCACCGGTACGCAGTTTTCGTCAAACACTCTGCCTGAAATAGTCACCAGTTCGCCGTCTGCATAATGCGATTTACCTGCAGGAAGCGCTAGTTTATTGGATGGTACTATCGCGTTTCTGCCCGGATAATGCTCAGTATTGTTAATAGCGGGGGTTATATGGCAATTGGTGATGTATTGATCTTTGGGCTCATAAGGAGCGGCGAGCGCCATTGTGGGCAGAAGCGACAAAACTAGTAGTGCACTTATTCTCATTTACATACCTTGAGTTTATACAACTTTATAGCAAATCCATTTTAGCCAAGCCAGTCTTTTATTACAGTGATCTGATTCTCATCGAGCAAAGCGGGCGCGTGACCGACTCCTGCAAATTCGATAAGTTTGGTTGAAATTTGTCGCTCGCACATTTTATTCGCTGTTTCACGCGTGAGAATATCAGAGATTGCCCCGCGTAAGATAAGCACCGGACATTGCACGGCGTTCCATATAGCGGAGAGATCAACATCGGTTATTGCGTCTCCCTTCAATGCTGTTTCCCGGAAGGGCTTGTTTATTTCCGGATCGTAAGCGAAGGCAACACGCCCATCCGGTAATTTGACAAAACTCGCACGGAACATTTGCTGCCATTGTTCTTCAGAAGAGATGCCAAAGAATGTAATGATTGATTTAAGGGTGGTCATCGCTTCTGCTTCATTAGCAAAAACGGTTTGTTTGCCGACATACCCTAAAATTCGGTTAAGCCCTTTCGCAGATACCACCGAGCCAACATCATTTAAGACCATCTTTTTAAAAAACTGGGGATATTGCGCAGCGAGCATCATGCCAATGATGCCGCCCATGGAGGTTCCAACCCAATCAAACTTGGTAATTTTTAGCTGGTTTATGAGGAGTAAAATATCGGCTAAATAGGTATAATAATTGTAACCATCTTTATTTGTGAGCCAGTTACTTTTGCCGCGGCCCGCCATATCGGGGCAAATAACCCGGTATTTGGGAGCAAGTGACTGAGCCAGTACCTCAAAATCAAGCCCATTGCGTGAAAGCCCATGAACACAAAGGACAATATTAGCGTTATTTGCCTCCCCAATCTCATAATATGCCATGTGGCGAGGCTCGGCAGGATTAGAAGGTTCGCTCAGAGTTATATATTTGGGCTCAGTAAACATTTTTACCTCATTTAACTAATTTATATAGTAATATTAAGGGATTGGCAAACTGCTTTCGCGGATAATTAGCTATATAAAAACAAATATTGCTCAAATTCCTAAAGATTAACAGTTGTTTAATAATTGAAAATATGATTATATTAACATTCGTTAACATTCTAGCTTAACAATTGAGGGATAAAATGCGCGTTTTACTCGTAGAAGATGACTCATCAACCGCCAAAGCAATAGAACTTTCACTTGCTTCCGAGGGTATTATTTGTGATACCACCGAGCTTGGCGAAGAGGGCTTGGAGATCGGAAAAATTTACGATTACGATATCATAATACTTGATTTAATGCTTCCCGATATTGACGGCTACGAGGTTTTACGCAGATTCCGCGCTGCAAGAATCACCACTCCAATTCTAATTCTTTCCGGTCTTTCTGGTCCCGATCAGAAAATTAAAGGATTGGGTTATGGCGCTGATGATTATCTTACCAAACCTTTCAATAAGGGTGAGCTGATTGCCCGCATACAGGCTATTGTACGCCGCTCCAAAGGCCATTCTGAGTCCATCATCCGTACCGGAAAATTATCGGTCAATTTGGATACACGTTCAGTGGATGTAGATAGCAAAGCGCTTCATCTTACCAGTAAGGAATACGGCATTATTGAGCTTTTGAGCTTACGCAAAGGCTCGACGCTCACCAAGGAGATGTTTTTAAACCATCTTTATGGTGGCGTGGATGAACCAGAATTAAAAATCATCGACGTGTTCGTTTGCAAACTTCGTAAAAAACTTACTATTGCGGCAGGCGGCGAAAATTACATCGAAACAGTCTGGGGACGCGGATATGTGCTGAAGGAACCTGATGGCACTGGCGGCAGATTCATTGAATCCGATGATACGGATATTGAACAAGAAGCTGTATAACTAAGTATATTGCCAAATATTAAGAGGGTTATGTTTTCATAACCCTCTTTTTTATTGCTCAATTTATTGAAGCGCTTATTTCACTATTAAGCGCATTTTTGGGGAATTTAATGCCAAGCGCTTTTTCCAACCTTGGAATTTCACCAAAATATTCAATACGGCGGGTGAAGCGTGGCATGATGCCAGACCATTTGAATTTGCCAAGCAATTTTCCATCCGGTGTTTCACTTTCCGATTTATAAGTGAACAGATCATGCATAGTAATCATGTCGCCTTCCATACCAACCACTTCTGAGATGAAGGTGATACGGCGGTGTCCGTCGCGCATACGGCTGATCTGGATTATGAGATGGAGTGCGGAGGCGATCTGATAACGCAGTGATTTAATTGGAATCTGCAAATCCGCCATGCTGATCATGTTTTCTAAGCGCGATAATGCATCACGCGGGTGGTTGGAGTGAATGGTGGTAAGAGAGCCTTCGTGACCACTGTTCATCGCCTGTAACATGTCAAACGCTTCAGGACCGCGCACCTCACCGACAATAATACGATCCGGGCGCATACGCAGGGAATTCTTCACCAGATCACGCATGGAGACTTCATCTTCCATTTTCATTCCCGGGTGATACGGTCTTGTTTCCAAGCGTACAACATGGGGTTGCTGCAATTGCAATTCGGCAGCATCTTCGATGGTGACAATGCGTTCGTCTTTATCGATATAGTGGGAAATGGCATTCAGCAGTGTGGTCTTACCCGAACCTGTACCGCCCGAAATAATAACGTTGAGGCGGCATCTTCCGACTACTTTCAGGAATTCTGAAATCTGTTCACTTATATTATTATTCTCCACCATTTTATCGAGGGTAATACCCTTCTTCGAGAATTTGCGAATGGAGATATTCGTCCCGTCAACGGCCAGAGGCGGGGCGATAATGTTCACGCGGCTTCCGTCAGCAAGGCGGGCATCCACCAGCGGACGATTGATATCAATTTTGCGGCCCAGTGCTTTTACAATGCTTTCGGCAACGTCAAAAACTTCATTATCGTCATTAAAAGTGACATCGGTTTTTTCCAGAAGCCCTGCGCGCTCAATAAAGACCTTGTTATGACCATTTATTAACACATCGTTTATAGTTTCATCGTTAATGAGCGGAAGAATAGGACCAAGCTCGGACATATGCTTTGCCATTTCTTTATTGCGTTCCCTGAATTTTTGTCCGGATGATTGAGCAGTTTCTTCTGGAGTTGAAGAAGAATGATTTAATTTGCGTTCAATAGTATCACAGCGCTTGTCCAGCAGATTGGTGATACGTTCCAAAGACTCTGCAACTTTTGCCAGGCTGTCAAGGGGGGCTGTATGGTTAGCATTACCAGATTGCCTGTCTGTAAAAATTTTTCGGACAGTTTTTTGGAGTCCAGCAGGAGTTTGAGCCACTAGTCGCTCTATATGCTCTTCTGAAAGAGGCTCGAGCTTTATCGCAGATTTTGCAATGGCGGTTTCGGTATGATGAGCATGCTTGGCAAGGCTGGGCTCACCTATTACTTCTCCTTCGACCGCAATATAGTTTACAGATTTACCGGTAATTTCCACTTCACCAGATACTATGATGAACAGTGAATCACATGGCTCGCCTTCGTGGTATATAACATCACCTTTAGTAAATGAACGCATATTTTAATTTACCATTTATGTTGTCTGTAATGGGGCAGTGGCTGCCCCTGATCTTAGGTATATTATTTTTGGTATTTATTGCAAGCAATTAACCCATCACTTAAACCAATAATAATCAAAGCTTAATATGGACAGTAAATTTTGTACCAGCAGTGCAATTACCAATAAAATAAGGCAAGGGATGAAGTAGCGATGTGCTTTATGTGAAAAAGCCTTATGCGGAAGTGCAAGGAACAATAAAGGCAGCAGGGGAGTGAAATAGCGTCCCTGCAAGCCGTGAACTGTCTCTAGCATCACCGAACGGTTAAACGTGATATAGAATATGAAAAAGATAATTCCACAGGAGGCGCAAAAAATACCACCGAGCAATGCACGGTTTTTGTCAGAAATGGCATGATGTTTTTCGGGAGAATGAAATGGCAGAAAAAATAACAATAGAAATAGGGGGGTTGTTATAATTTGGGGCAGGGATACGGAAAATTCAGGAAAACTGCCATTAATAGCAATGGCTTGTTCAATGAGAAAAAGCCCGCGTGTATAGCAGGTGTTTGCAATTACCCAGATAAAGTTGAATGGATTATTTAAGAAAAATAGCAGTTGTTCATGCTCGGTTGCTCGTTCTTCGAGCATCGCGTGCGCATCTGCAATGGGGAAGTTATAAAACGTGTGTGAAGTGAGTATAAGCCATAGTACATCCAGCACGATGGGTGCAACGCATACACTAAATAAAAATATGATGTATTGTTTGCGTGAGGAGAATTTTTCTTGTGGCAATATTATAGCCATACAAGGAAGTAGAAAATAAGCAGTTTTAGAAAGACAGATAAGCAATGCGAGTAAGCTCAGAAACGTGGTTTTTTTGAGTACAATCTGTGATTCGGAATAAAATTCGCTTAACACAAGTGCGGTAAAAAGAAATATGTAGCCAAGGGTAAGTGGATCCGCACTAATGCTGCTGCGTATGAATACCGTCGTTGGCCAGAGTGCGATGAAAAATAACGGCCATTTTAAAACCGGCGTGATTTTAAGGGCATAATATATGAGAATGGTACTTCCCAAGAAAATACTTAGGCGGCTTATATATAGAGTTACGATTGGCGATACATTGATGTGCATCGCCAGAAACACAAAAGGTATGGCGCTTATATATGCAGCGGGGAAATAGATAATAGCCCTGTTGTAATTAAGGGTAGTTATCTGGCTGTTTTTTGTATCGGGTTTTTCCAAAAGCGCATGGTAAGTTTCCCGAAAACTATAGGGGGTGTTTCTATCTTTTGGATCAGGGACCTTGTCTGCACCCTTGGAAATGAACTCGTTGAAGGCAATGGGCGCTTCAGCAGGGCTCAGTAGGTGTCCTTCCGATAATCCAATGATACGGGTTAAATGATGATCTTCATCCAGTGGAATAAACGGCGGCGATATTGCAATATAAATAAAACCAAACAACAGGGCAATGCAAAGAAATGCTCTATGGGGCTGGTTCAGGCACACTGCTTTGCTTATAATATTATCAAAAGACATCATTAAAGGCCTGTGTTAAATGAGGCGTCAAATATTTCGGGGTAAACTAGGAGTCCCGACATGAGCTTTTTTACAACATAAAGTATAATAAAGACCTTAATATACATATCTTTGGTTTTAAAATTAACTATTTTTTAATATAGTATTATTGTTGTGCATAATTACGCATGCTCAAAAGAATTATTTATACTCAAGATATTTTGGGAAGTGTTTTGTTTAATGATGATAAGTATAAATACATGATATAGAATAGTTTTTAAGGTATATTATGATTTATAAGTTATAAAGAAAAACGTATGTTAAAGCAAAATATAAAATTTACTTATGAACAAAAAGCTGAGTCGGGCTTCACGCTTATCGAACTTTCCATTGTATTGGTTATTATAGGTCTGATTGTTGGTGGAGTGCTTGTAGGGCAGGATTTAATTGCAGCGGCGGCCATGCGTGCTCAAATCTCGCAGATAGAAAAATACAATACCGCAGTACATACCTTTCAGGGTAAATATGGCTATTTACCGGGTGATATGCCTGATCCGCAAGCTAGTTCATTTGGATTTATAGCCAGAGGAACGGGTCTGGGACAGGGAGATGGTAATGGGCTACTGGCAGGTGGCAATGCTGATTGCTGCGCTGAAGTGTACGGAGAAATAGCCGTATTCTGGGTAGATTTGAGTCAAGCCGGGTATATCGATGGAAGTTTTACCACGGCCACTTCTAGTACACATGGTGGTTCTATGATAACAGGAACTGCAATAGCAAACTACATGCCTGCCGCCAAAATAGGTCAGGGGAATTATGTGTATGTATGGGCAGGGGGTTCGGGTTCAGTTGATCTTCCCGGTATGACATTTTCCGGGATCAATTATTTTGGACTCTCAGGTATAGCGGATCTTCAAGTTGGAATTATAGGTTTTCCTGATGCCACTAAGAACTTGACGCAAGCGCAAGCCTATAACATCGACCAAAAAATAGATGATGGCTACCCGACGACTGGAAGTGTGTTAGCTGTTTATCCCAGTAGTTCTTCAATATATTGGGCGGCAGGTGGCAATATTGATTCTACAGGTACCGCACCCGGTCAGGTATTTGGCAGTGGTTATCAAATATCTGCAGTGAAAACGACCTGTTTTGACAATAATAACGTATCAGGAGCTCAGATGCGCTATACGATGTCTATCAGCAATGGCAGCAACATGAGTTGTGTTCTTGCATTTAAGTTTCAGTAAATAGTTTTTTCAGGAAACCCTGATTTAGTATGGTGCACCCGGCGAGATTCGAACTCACGACCTTTGCCTTCGGAGGGCAACACTCTATCCAGCTGAGCTACGGGTGCTTTAAAAGAGCCATAAGCTTATTAGAACAAGAAGGCTTGATTATCCAGTGTATTATTCGGTATTCTGGTATATAATGAACGAATTATATAATTCATTATTTGCATAAATATGCGTCGTGGCTTTACCCTTCTAGAACTTTCCATAGTACTTGCAATTATTGCTGTAGTAATAGGTGGTGGCATCGTCATGTTCACGGCAAGCATCCAGAAAAGTCAATCCGATGCAACGGTTGCTAAAATGGATGCTATAGAGGGGGCATTGCTTAATTATACTAATATTTACGGACGTCTACCCTGTCCGGGCGATTTAACTCAAACCGCCACTAGTAGCCCTAACTATTATGGCCTTGAATCAGATCCCACAGCGAATCCGGGTTCATGCAGGGGAGGAAATCCTGCTCCTAATCTCGTATCGGGTACAGTAAATGCCGTTGAAGGTTCCGTGCCGGTTCGCGCATTGCAGCTTCCCGACAGTTATATGTATGATGGTTGGGGAAGGCATTTCGGCTATGCAGTTGATGCTAGTATGACAATTACAGGGTCGTTTCCACCGGCTTTGGGGCCAGCTTGTTATCCCTCTCTCGGGATTACCGTAAACGATGCTACCGGAGCAGCCCGCACTACGACTGCCGTATATGCAATTATTAGTCATGGTGCAAATGGACATGGCGGTTATACGCTCAATGGAAGTATGTATAATGCTTCAAACGGCGACGCCAGCAAGGACGAAAATTGTCATTGTAATAGCAACGGCTTTCCGAGCGGTACTTCCAACGGACCTAACCAAACTGTTTTTGACGGAACCTATATACAAAAAGCACCTGCACTGACACCTGGTACGCCAAAGAATGTGTTTGATGATATTGTCACCTTTAAGGAAGCATGGCAGATGCGTTCTCCATCAACAAGTTTTGTATCCCTTCCGGCCTGCATGTGGGCTACGGATGCAACTACGAATATTTTTAATTACGGTAACGCCCCCGCATTACTGAATACTACTGGAACATGGTCTGGAGAGGGCATGAGTTTTACCAGTACCAATGGTATTGCCACAGATAATAACGGAAATGTTTATATAACGGATCCTGCAGATTCTGAAATCTGGAAATTTAATCCCACTATCAATAGATCAATATTTGTCTCTGGTTTAAGCGCACCTGTGGGAGTAGCCGTCGATAATAGCGGTAATGTCTGGATCGCCAATACCGGTGCAAGCAGCATATTGGAATATACCAATGCTGCGGTGAGCGTGAATATATCTGCAATTTCGGCAGCAGCGGCGCTTTCTTTTCCGAAGGGGTTATATATCGATAATAGCGGTAACATACTAGTGGCGGATACCGGTCATCATTGTATAAAATATTATAACGGAAGCATATGGAAAACTTTCGGAACCTCGGGTGTTTCTGGATCTGCTGCTGGTCTGTTTTATTCTCCTGCTGCGGTTTACGAAGATGCAGCAGGAAATATATGGGTGGCGGATACCGCCAATAACAGAGTTCAGAAATGCAGTTTGACAAATGATTGCACACAAACTGCTAATTGGAAAATCTATGGCACTTCTTCTGTGAGTACAGCGGCGGGGCAATTCAACGCGCCTGCTGCAATAACGGGTGATGTATTTGGCAATATATGGGTAGCGGATACGGGAAATAACCGTATTCAGGTTTACAGAAACAGTGCTTGGAGTATTTTTTCTCTTTATTATGCTGCCAACTCTCCTCCCTATGCCAGAGCTTTCCAAGGACCAAATGGTTTTGCTGTCGGTAGATAAGATTAGTTATTTCTTATTGATGAGCTGAGTGAACTCGTTCCATTCACCCTTACTCATACCACTTGATTCCGCAGTGACCTGAACACCATCCAGCATTTGACGAAGTGCGGCAAGACCTTTGGCGGATATTGAAACACCACCAATGCGATAATTTTTGAAAGCTTCGTAGGTGATGGGTAACCAGCGTTTCAGCACATCAATCATCACGTCGGCATAGGCGCGAATTTCATATTGCGCGTGAGCATCAGCGCGTAGTGAAAGGAAGTGCATGAGATTATGCAAATCCACTTTCCAGTACCATTGCGTGTAATAATTCACTGTGAGATTCATGCGCGCAAGTTCACGCGCCAGACCTTTTTTATCAGGGTTTATTTCATTGCCAGCTTCGTCTTCATTGAGCATTTCAATGTAATGATCGTACACTTGCTCTGAGTCATTTTTTAGCAATTCAAATACGCGTTTGGCTTCTGCGCCTTCCACTAAACCTGCGCGTCCCTGGCGGTTGGTTTTGGATTGCGCGGCCAGATGTGCTGGCGACGGAATATAAAATTCACGGTCAAGAATAGAATAACGCGCGGAATATTCATTGACGTTGGCAGTGCGGTGGCGAATCCATTGGCGCGCCACAAATATGGGCAATTTCACATGAAATTTGATTTCGCACATTTCAAATGGGGTAGAGTGGCGGTGGCGCATCAGGTAATTGATAAGGCCGGCGTCTTCATTAACTTTTTTAGTGCCTTTACCGTAGGAAACGCGGGCGGCTTGTACGATGGCGGCATCATCACCCATATAATCAATCACCCGTACAAATCCGTGATCAAGCACAGGGAGCGGCTGGTAAAGAATTTCCTCTAATGCAGGAGATACTGCCCGGTAGGTTTTCTGTGCATCACCGCGTATTGCTTCAATTTCTTTTGCCTGTAAATCTGTAAGTGCCATTATTACTTTCCTTAAATTTTATTAATTGGTTATAACTTGCGAGGCATATAAGATGCAACTCCAACTTTTAGAAAATTATAAATGAAGATACATTACAGCAATGCCACCCAAGAGATTATTGGCGTTATCTGTGTAATTATGTCTATGGTTCTTGGTCTTACGGGAGCTTCTCTATTTGCTAAACCGCTATTTGCGCTTGTGAGTGCGCCGGGAACAACGGCCATTCGTTTAATCTTTTCCACAATTATTTTGATAATTATATGGCGGCCATGGAGAAATCTTCCATCACGCAAGGAATGGCTTACCATATTTTTGTACGGAATCTCCATAGTGGGAATGAATCTGTTTTTCTATATGTCCATAGAGCGTATTCCTTTTGGGATTTCTCTGGCATTAGAATTTAGCGGACCACTTTCGCTTGCCTTGTTTGCGTCCAGAAGCGCCAAAGATTTTCTGTGGATATTATTTGCAGTGGTAGGAATCACATTGCTTTTACCGGTTACAAAAATCTCTGCTGATATAGATATTATGGGCGTAATCTTTGCCTTTATTGCTGGATTTTTCTGGGCTTCCTATATTGTTTTATGCAAGAAAATCGGAAGCGGTACCATACATAATGGAATTGCGGTAGCATTAGGTGTTTTAATTGCCGCGCTGCTTGCCTTGCCCATGGGGGTAATCTATGTGGGTAGCGCCTTCTTTAGTTGGAGAATTATCCTACTTGGTTCAAGCCTGGCGCTTTTCTCCAGTGCTTTGCCCTACACACTTGAGATGATTGCCATGAAAAAACTCCCCGTCAAAACCATTGGTATTATCATGAGTCTTGACCCGGTGGTCGGTGCCTTATCAGGTTTTATTTTCCTTGGAGAAATACTGTCTTTTCCGCAATTACTGGCAATTGTGCTGGTTATATGTGCTTCCATTGGCAGCACTTGGTCTAACAGGCAAAGCCTAGCGCCTGAGATAACGCCATAATCCCGCTTCACATTTGCACAGATTAAAGGTATAATAGCTTTGCTGGAAACAGCTATGGCGATAAATGGTTACTTAGAATAGGCGATTCGGACCCGGGGGCAGAACCCGGCGCCTCCACCACCCTGCGTCTTCGACTTCGGGTGGCAGGCCATGCAAATGGGCTGGCAGACGAAGTCGATATAAGACGTTGGAGTGTCCTCCGAAGCTTTAGCGAAGGAGGGCTACTTCCAAGTTATGGGGGCGAATTAGGCTCGACGGGCGCAATAAAGGGGTGATTTTTGCTCGGCATGATTCCGCCGTAATGGGTCAAAACGATAAATGCAAATGATAATTCTGCATTTGTTGCTGCTAACGACAACACTGTCGTAGAAGTTCGCGCTGCTGCCTAATTGGGCGAGCGCGTGCTCTAGCACGTAACGCGGCCCGAGGGGTGCCGGGCAACAGAAACCCCTCACTGAATTTTGGTTAACGCTAATTATAAAAGAGAATTTAATGCCTGAACAACTTGATTATGCCTTATTCATAGATAATGCCATGCGTGGTGCTGTGCGCGAGATGTTGCGTCAGGTGCAGCGTTCAGGCTTGCCGGGGCAGAATCATTTCTTTATCTCTTACCGCACTGATTATCCGGGCGTTGCTATGTCGGATTCGCTGCGCGCTAAATACCCCAATGAAATCACCATAGTGTTGCAGCATCAGTTCTGGGATTTGGTGGTTGACGATGATCAGTTCCGTGTTTCACTGAGTTTCAGCAATATTCCTGAAAAACTAGTGGTGCCATTTGCCGCGCTCACCGGCTTTGCTGACCCCAGCACCAAGTTTGGTTTGCAATTTCACAGTATTGAAGTGAAGGGCGCGAACGAATCGCAGATTGTAGAAGAAGTGCCGGTTATTACTACTCCTTTTGCACAAAACAGCGAAGATGAAATTCCTCAAGAAAGCTCAAAAGTTATTGCGCTTGATGCTTTCCGCAAGAAGTAAGCGATACTAATCCCTTGCCAATTTTCTTCCCCTACCATATACCCAACTCCAAGCGGTTTTCCGTAAAAGGAAAATAATAGGGAATGAAGTGACAGAGCAATCTGGAGGCTTCAGCTGTGCCCGCAACTGTAAGCAGGGAGCAGATATTCGTTACACCACTGGGAAACTGGGAAGGTTGAATATCTGTTAGGATCTGTGAGTCAGGAGACCTGCCGCCTAACGTGTCACGCTACCTTACTCTGAGCGGGAAAACTCAATAGGTAAATCTTTCTATGTGGTGACACTGCCATATGCGCGGTTGCGTATGCGGCAGTTGTTCATTTTAATCATAGAAAGATTGTCGTATGCGTCTTATACCTTTTTTAGTTACCACCCTTTTTTGTTTTTCTGCGCTTGCAGATGAGCCTCTTGAACTTGTTATAACCCCCACACGTACTGAAACACCCATTGAGCAAGTGGGTAGCAGTGTTACGGTTATCACTGAAGATGATATTAAACGCGAGCAGAAACCCTTCGTTGCCGATATGCTGGCTGAAGTGCCCGGTGTGGATGTGGTGCAGTCAGGTGGGCCGGGGCAAACGACCTCGGTATTCTTACGTGGCGCAAATTCTGAGCATACTCTGGTTTTAATCGATGGCGTTGAGGTAAATGATCCTGGCTCCCCTAACGGTGCTTATGATTTTGCGCATTTAACGACCGACAATGTTGAACGCATTGAAGTCTTACGTGGTAATGAAAGCGTGCTCTATGGCTCCAACGACATTGGCGGTGTAAGAAGTATCACCACTAAGAAAGGCACATCTACGCCAACTGTGTGGGCAAGTGCAGAAGGTGGTTCCTATGATACTTATAAAGTTGAAAGTGGTATATCCGGTGCAGTCAATGATCTCGGTTTTAGCCTTGATGCTGCAAGACTCAGCACTGATGGTATTCCCGATTTTGACAAAAGAAAAATAGGGCCGGGCGGACCAAGCGATCCTTATGAGTCTTCCAATTTCTCAGTTCGTCTCGATGATAAGGTTAATGAGTGGCTGAATCTTAATACTACCATGCGTTACAATGA
>Ga0206962_1050_pt1 | contig 45342 bp, 40 predicted proteins | sample Alteio_BWOrgHeat_27_FD_153241 | JGI IMG/M metagenome (GOLD analysis project Ga0206962, IMG submission 153241) | Enriched cells from forest soil in Barre Woods Harvard Forest LTER site, Petersham, Massachusetts, United States -... | ecosystem: Environmental > Terrestrial > Soil > Temperate forest >...
TTAATGAAACATTTGAAATCCGTTTTACAATTGATTTTGCAGGAAGTAATTTTCAGGCTCCCAATTTCAGTGATTTTAATGTGCTATCCGGCCCCAATAGCTCTCAAAGTATGTCCATGATTAATGGAAATGTTTCTCAGTCAAATTCGTACTCCTACTACTTAAGCGCGAAAAAAGAGGGCAAGTTTTATATAGGACCTGCAAAAATAGCTGCTGGAGGAAGGAAGCTGGAATCCAACAGTGTGACAATAGATGTAGTAAGTGCTTCTGCAAGCAATGGAAATCAACATCAAAGTCAACAAAGCAAGTCTGGTCAGACTGTATCAGATCAATTGTATGTTAAGAGTAGTTTAAACAAGACCAAAGTTTATCTAGGGGAGCAAGTAATAATTACTCATAAAGTCTATGCCAGGATTAATCTGGTAGGATTTCAGAATGCCAAAATACCTGCATATACAGGCTTTTGGTCGCAGGACATTCCGAACCCCAAGAACTACCAGGTAGGAAAGGAAACATTGAATGGGGTGCAGTATTTTGTGGTGGAGTTTAAAAAAAGCTTTCTTTTCCCTCAGCGTACAGGAACGATTGAAATAGAGCCGATAGAAATTGACTGTATTGTTAGGCAACAAAGTAAAAATCAGGATCCGTGGAATTTTTTCGGGCCGATCAGTGAAGATGTATTATATAAATTGAAGGGTCAAGCCCTGAAAATTGATGTTGTTCCATTACCGGAAACGGGTAAACCTGATAATTTTTCTGGGGCTGTAGGGCAGTTCAGTATGAAGGCTCAAATGAATAAAGACAAAATCAAAACCAATGAAGCAGTTAACCTGAATATCACTATTACCGGAAAAGGAAATATTAACCTTATTGATATTCCAAAGATTAAAATCCCTCCTGACATAGAGAGTTATGATCCCAAACAAACAGAGAATATTAGTGTATTGGCTGATGGTGTAACTGGAACTAAGGCGAATGAATACGTTTTGATACCACGTTATCATGGCAGTTTTAAAATTGAAGAGGCTGTGTTTAGTTATTTTGATCCGGAGAAAAAAAATTATATAACGCTACGTACCCCTGAGTTTGTATTGCAAGTAGAGAAAGGAGTGGGGGATACAAGCTCGGCATCGGTTATGGTCTCTGCTAACAATAGAAAAGATGTAGCTTTAATTGCTAACGATATACGATACATAAAAACTGGGAATATATATCTTCACGAGAGCGGAAGTCACTTCTTCGGGTCACCGGCTTATGATCTGGGATTCATATTGCCAGGAGGCTGTTTCATCCTTTTTTTAGTATTAAGACAAAAGCGTCTAAAGGATCGTAATGATATTCGTCTTATGAAAAGCCGAAAAGCCACAAAAATGGCCCAGAAAAGGTTACGCATCGCTTATGGACATATACAAAAGAATAATAAGGAGAATTTTTATAAGGAAATTTTTCGTGCCTTGTACGGATATCTGAGTGATAAGCTTTTCATGCCTATTTCTGATCTTTCAAAAGAATCAATACAAGTAACACTGAGAAAACAGGAGGTGCGAGAAGAAACAATAATACAATTAATAACTGTAATAAGTGCGTGCGAATTTGCCCGTTACGCTTCTTCCTCAGCTAGCGGGGATCTTAAAAGCATGTATGATCAAAGTCTTTTGCTGATTACTAAAATGGAGAATGAACTAGCAAAGCATATTTAGGCAGAGTGAAAAAAAATTAAATTAGATAAACTGATTATTTAAAACGGTGAAGAAATTCTCATTTGCATTAGTAGTGTTTGCTCTTTCCTTTAAGGTGTGCCTGGGAAATGGGAACAATATGCTTGATTCGGCAAATAGAGCTTATGCTCAAAAAAAATACTCTTATGCAATAACTCTCTATGAAGGAATTCTGAAAAATGGGCTTATTGCTCCCGAATTATATTTCAATCTGGGTAATGCATACTATAAGTCTAAAAATATACCCAAAGCCATTCTTAATTATGAAAGGGCAAGAAAAATTGAACCTGACGACGAGGATATTATGATTAACTTGAAGATTGCAAATAGCCAAACCACTGATCGGATCGAGAACCCACATGAGGAAATTATAAAGGTTTGGAAAAGACATTTCTTCGGTTTGTCTACCGAAAGAGGGTGGTCATTTTATAGCATTGGTTTTTTTATCATAGGTATTGGTTTTATTTTGTTATATCTGATATCTTCACGCATACTAATACGCCAGATTTCATTTACTCTTGGGGGCGTATTCCTGCTTTTGACTATCAGCACTTCGCTTATTGCCTGGGATAAGTGTAGTTCAGCCGCTTTACATACAGAAGCAATCATTATGGCTCCTAATATTACGGCTAAAGGATCTCCTGATGAAAAGGGAACCGACTTGTTTATTTTGCATGAAGGAGCCAAAGTCACCCTTCTTCAAACAAATGGAAATTGGCAGGAGGTGAGACTTGCTAATGGAACTGCTGGCTGGCTACCTGAATCTGCCTTTGAAGCTATCTAATTGTTTATTCAGCTAGTTTCCCTGAAATGACGGGAATGTTAAAGAATATCCACCCAAGAGAAGAGTCTGTTTGTAAATTTTTTAATTTAAACATTAGCAATTGGCTGCTATTTAAGAGCTGTGATTGTAAAACGATCTAGTTCTATGGGAGATGAGGGCATAATAAGAGGATCCCAGGAAAATTTAAAATCGTAATCAGAGATTCGTTTCCAATCTGCACAAACGGATTTATTTACCTTTAGTAGGAACGAGCAATTCTCGGACATCGACTTCAAGGACTTCCGCTATTTTTTTTAGAACCACAATACTGGGCTGGGTTTTGTTATTGCAGTAGTTAGTAACTACAACGTAGCTTTTGCCAATCTTTTCTGCCAGCCATGCTTGAGACCTACCCTGATACTTTAATATTTCTTTTATCCTGTTCATTCTTAAATCATTGATTTAATAGAGAGCGATAAAATTAGAACATAATATTCTTTCGTAAAATATCACAGACTGATATGAATATTTAGAGCAATCTACTATAATAATTTCTAGTTAATTTGTTGTTAATTTAAAGCCAATATAAGATAAGGGCTATAAAGCACTAATAGGAAGGGGTTGCGCGTGAGTTTCAAAAAAAAAGCGATATAAAAAAGAGTGCAAGCATGTAGCGAATTTTGAGACAGGAAATTATTTTTTTAGCACTTACTTTCTCTCTTATTTTTGATCATTATCGAATTCCTGATTGAATTTTAAAAAAGGTAAGAAGGGGGGAAATATCTCTTATTAGCTTTTTGTTATTTAAAGTGGGTAATTTTTCTTAAGAATGGAGACTTTTTTGAGAGAGTAAGCTAGCGGTTAATAATTTTGATGAAAACTCAACTCAGTAGACTAACTCAATAAAGTTTCTCTAAGCATTAAATAGATAGTTTCAGCAGAGACAAAGAAATGAAACAATGTGATTTAGGTCACAATAAAAAAGCCCCTGGAAGGGGCTTTTTTTGCGAATTAAGAGCAAATTCTATTTCAGAGAGGTAAGTACTGCTTTGAAAGCTTCTGGATGATTCATGGCGAGATCTGCCAAAGTCTTTCTGTTTAGTGTAATACCTGCTTTATTCATTTTACCAATGAATTCAGAGTAAGACATACCGTGTTCTCGTACACCAGCATTTATACGTTGAATCCAAAGGGAGCGAAAATTTCTTTTCTTCGTCTTTCTGTCGCGGTAAGCATATGTTTGACCCTTTTCAAAAGTGTTTTTTGCAACAGTCCAGACATTACCCCTAGCACCCCAATAACCTTTAGTTTGTTTGAGGACTTTTTTTCTACGGGCCCTCGAGGCTACCGCATTTACTGATCTTGGCATTTGTTTTTGTTTTTTGGCTGCAGCGTCTGTTTATGTCAGATCTTTCTTAGCTGTTCACCTGGTTAGTATTCACTCAATTAACCATATGTTTTGCCTACAGGCAAAGCATATTTTTCACGTTGTTCAGGTCTGCATCATGCACCAGTGCATCTTTTGTCAAGGCACGTTTACGTGCAGTGGCTTTCTTTGTCAGAATGTGCCGTTTGAACGCATGCTTACGCTTAATTTTTCCTGAACCCGTCACCACAAAGCGTTTCTTTGCGGAGGATTTTGTTTTCATTTTGGGCATTTGCTGTTTTTTTATTGGGTATTGGATTGAATCGTATTTATTTTTTCTTCTTAGGAGCAAGGATCATAATCATCCTTTTCCCTTCTAGAAGTGGTAGTTGCTCCACTTTACCATGCTCCTCCAGTTCCTGAGCAAAACGGAGCAATAATACTTCTCCCTGCTCCTTAAACATAATAGCTCTTCCTTTGAACATTACGTATGCTTTTACCTTTGCTCCTTCATCCAAAAAATTAAGCGCATGGTTTCGTTTGAAATTGAAATCATGTTCATCTGTATGAGGACTGAAACGAATTTCTTTTACCACCACTTTGGCAGTCTTTGCTTTGAGCTCTTTTTGCTTTTTCTTTTGTTCGTATAAAAATTTTTTATAGTCAATCACCCTACAAACCGGAGGATCCGCTGTTGGAGCAATTTCAACCAGATCAAGCCCTACTTCACGGGCAATCTCAAGGGCTTTCTCTATTGTGAAAACCCCCTGTTCAATTCCTTCTCCGACCACACGCACACTTTTAGCACGAATACGTTCATTGATATTGTGCGCGTCTTCTTTTTTCTGAAACCGGGGTCTATTGAAGGCTCCTCCGGGTCTTGAAAAAGTACCGGCTGGTCTTTTAAATGCCGGGTTGAAAGGTTTTTTAAATTCAGCTGAAATAGATACCTCCGTTTTTACTGGTTAATGTCAAATTATTAAAATGTGGCCAATTTTTCTTCGATCTCTTTATTAATCAAATTGGCAAAAGATTCCGTCGACATACTTCCCACATCCCCGTCTCCTTGTTTTCTAACCGAGACCATATTTTCAGCCTCTTCTTTCTCCCCTACAATTAACATAAAAGGCACCTTTTTTACCTCAGTATCCCTTATTTTTCTGCCAATTTTCTCATTCCTGTCGTCAATAAGCCCGCGAATATCGTAATTTTTCAGCAAATCCAAAACTTTTTTAGCGTAATCGTTGTATTTTTCGCTAATTGGAAGCACAACTACCTGTTCCGGAGTAAGCCAAAGTGGAAATTTACCAGCGCAATGTTCGATTAAAACCGCCACAAATCGCTCCAGAGATCCAAAAGGCGCCCTATGGATCATTACAGGCCTATGTTTTTGATTATCACTTCCAGTATACTCCAGTTCGAAACGTTCCGGTAAATTGTAATCTACCTGAATGGTGCCCAGTTGCCATTTTCTACCAATGGCATCTTTTACCATAAAATCCAGTTTGGGGCCATAAAATGCCGCTTCACCTAATACTGTGGTTGTTCTTAGCCCTTTCTCCTTGGCAGAGAGGATAATAGCTTCTTCTGCTTTCTGCCAGTTTTCGTCCGATCCGATATACTTTGTCTTATTATTGGGGTCTCGTAATGAAATCTGAGCTGTATAGTCTGTAAAATCAAGAGCCCGGAAAACATAAAGCACAAGATCAATAACTTTGCAAAACTCTTCCTGGATTTGCTCTTGGCGGCAAAATAAATGAGCATCATCTTGAGTAAATCCTCTTACTCTGGTAAGGCCATGTAATTCACCATGTTGCTCATAACGATATACCGTGCCAAATTCAGCCAGACGAAGCGGTAGGTCTTTGTACGAGCGGGGTTTGCTTTTATAAATTTCACAATGATGGGGGCAATTCATTGGTTTCAAGAAGAACTCTTCCCCTTCCTGTGGCGTTTTTATAGGCTGAAACGAGTCAGCCCCATACTTCTCATAATGTCCTGAAGTAACATACAGTTGTTTGTGCCCAATATGCGGGGTTATAACAGGAAGATATCCCGCTTTTATTTGAGCACGTTGCATAAATTGCACTAAACGTTCCCTTAATGAAGCCCCGGCAGGAAGCCAGAGAGGAAGTCCCATTCCCACTTTTTCCGAAAAAGTAAAAAGTTCCAGCTCCTTACCTAATTTACGATGGTCCCTTTTTTTAGCTTCTTCGAGCAATAATAGGTATTCCTTCAGCTCTTTATCTTTTGGAAAAGTAATGGCATAAATCCGGGTCAGTTGTTTGTTTTTTTCATCCCCTCTCCAATATGCGCCGGCAATACTCATCACTTTGACCGCTTTTATGAAGCCGGTACTAGGTATATGAGGACCTTTACATAAATCAGTAAACTGTCCTTGCTGATAAAAAGTAATATTCCCGTCCGTAAGGTCTTTGATCAGATCGAGCTTATATTCATCTCCTTTTTCTTTGAAATATGCAATAGCTTCACTTTTGGAGACTTCTTTACGTAAATAAGGATTATTCTGGCGGGCAAGTTCCAGTACTTTATCTTCTATTTTTTTAAAATCTTCCGGACTTAACTGACGATCACCCAAGTCTACGTCGTAATAAAAACCATTATCAATCGGAGGGCCAATCCCAAATTTTATTCCTGGATAAAGAGCTTCCAAAGCCTCTGCTAATAAGTGGGCTGAGGAATGCCACAAGGTTGATTTTCCCTGATCATCATTCCAGGTAAGCAGTGTTACAGTACTATCTGTGATTAATGGCCTTGTAGCATCCCAGATTTCTCCATTTACACGTGCAGCCAGAACATTTCTTGCAAGACCTTCGCTTATTCTTTGAGCAACCTGGAGAGGGGTAGTTCCTTTTTCGTATTCACGAACAGAGCCGTCGGGGAGTGTTATTTTTATCATAGTCTTTCCTATTTACAACATAGGTTTTGGTTTGAGGTGGCAAAGATAAGTGAAAAAAGAAGGCCACGGCCGGAGCATAAAAAAAACGATATAAGCCCTGAAAAAAAAGAACCGGAGGTAACTTACCGTCCGGCTCTTATTACTGTGTTAAAATGAAACGAAAACAGGAATATGTATATCCTGGATTAGAACAGTCGAAATTTACTTATAACCAACCATGAGTACCATACATCCCGTTTTTTCATTTGGGTGGTCGAGCGCAACAGGGATTTCGTATTCTATATAGTAGGTGCCTGTTTTTGTGGGTTCAAAACTCCAGAAAAGGTTGTCGATACCCATCGAGTTATCAAAAACCTGGTTGCGTTTTGCATTTGTTTTTGACTTATCGTAAATGTTAACTTTTACGTCTTCTTTGAACCCGCTGGAAGCAAAAATCAATTTGTATTTCTGACCAGCATAGGCTGTAAATTCAACTTCAACTGTTTGAGCTTTATCTTTAAATGTAAAAGGAGTATCACTAAATCCATCATAATTGAAGGGCTTTAGATTGTTTTTGCATTTTTTTGCAATCTCTTTGGCATTGCATTGGGCAAAGGTTGTTCCGGTTAATGTCAACAGAAAGAGAAAGAGAAGGAGATAAAAGTGTTTTTTCATAAGCCTTTTTTTGATTCTTAATCGGTCGAAAGCCATTATCTGTTTAAGCAATCGTACTATTTGTAACCAACCATAAATAAAAGACACCCGTTAAAGGATCCATTTTCACCTGCAGGTATGACATAATCGACATAAACCTTTGTGGATTTTGAATATTCCCATACATATTCTTTTTTGTCGGCTCCGGCTTCCTTTGAACTGAATAATAGTTTACGGTGTTTGGAGTCTTTATCTTTATTGTAAATATCAATGCCAATAGAGCTTTTTAGGGCCTCTGCATTGAAAACAAATCGGTAGTTTTCACCTGCGAATAAAGGCACTTCAATTTCCTTCATGTATTCCGTGCCCCTCGTAGAGATTTTCATGAGCTTGGCAGCATCGAACTTATAAGGTTCCATTGCCTTTCTCGACTTATCTTTCAGGGCATTTGTATCGCATTGCGTTGAATCCGATCCTTCGAATGCTCCAAAGACAGTAAGGCAAGCAAATCCTAAAACGGCTATCAATAATTTGTTCATGGTGTGGAAATGTTAGCCTTTCACAATTTTTGCTCTTATTTCGTCAATCTTTTTGATGAATCCGTCCATTTCAGCATCAGTGATTGCAATCTTACTGAAATCCACGTCATCTCTATCTTTGCTGATAGCTTTCATGCCTTCAAAGTTTTCAAATAAATCCCGAATAGAAGAAATATCAGCAATTACTCCAGGAATTCCAGCATCTTTCCCTTCGTTCGATTTAAGAGCCTTAATAATGTTTTGAGCAATAGCCATTTGTTCAATCAGATGAGAAGAAACATTTTTGGCTTTACCTTTTTCAAAGACTTTCCCACCTATATACATACTTTCTATCCATGCTCCAGCAAACACAGTTGCAGAAATATATTCCTGCTCATGCTCTTCAAGAATTAGGTCGGTTTGCATTTCCATATCGGCAATAATCGGCCCAAGAGAATCTTCTTGCCCTAAATTTGATTCAAATCTTCCTGCCAAATTGTCGGTTTCGAAAACCTTGCCCAACCCAAGCTGTTCTGCCAGTTGACGGGAAGCCTTCAGGTAGTTGCGGGAGTCCTGGTTTTGTTTATTTAAGGCGCAATAGCTAAGATCCGCACTATATACACCAAGATTGAGCGACTCACTCACCTTGCCAGCATTGTACTTCGAAGCATTTTCTGCCGAATTGGTAATATTCGGGTAATAAATCAGCCCAGCCTTTTTGAAAATAGAAGCAATCTGAATAGGGGATGGAAGTGTATAGGTTGTTTGCTCAGTCTGAGTGTCTCCTGACCCAGTATGAGAAACAGTATCCTTCACAGACGTAACATCCTTTTGCTCAGAATTATGAGTGGAAGAGCCGCAGGCAAATAAAAAAAAGCAAGCAGCGGTGGCAATAGTGCCATACAATACGGAGGCAGCCTTGTTAAAATACATGTTTTTTGTTTTGTAGTTAATTGATCCGGTACAGAATGATTGAATGCTGTTTTTTGAAATCGGGGCTAAGCTATAAAAAAATATTGTAAAGCAAGAAGAATGCCTTATATCATTAATCTTTTATCAATAGAAAAGTTTAATTAAATTTGCTTCCCTTTTGATAAAGTAAGGGCTCTGGGGTAAATTGACAAAACAAACAAATGACCAGAGTAGCTTTGAAATACTATAATTAATTAACAACCTATGAGAAGTAAGATGTTTAATTCATTGCTGGTAGCAGTCGCCATCATCAGTGTATCCTATTCCTATTCCCAGGCATCTGGTGATACCCGGAAAAATGACAAAAAGGCACAGAGTGGACAGGCTGTCAAAACAGAGGGCTCTAATGCGAAAACTCCAGCATCAGGTAATGAAGATCCCATATTGCTTTCGATTGGAAGCACACAAATTTCTCTTTCCGAGTTTAAAAGTGTTTACGACAAAAATCGTGGCAAAGATGACGCCGCCAAAGATCCCAAGGCGTTGGATAACTATATGGATCTCTACGTCACTTTTAAAATGAAGGTAAAGGAAGCAGAAGAAATGGGCCTTGATACATCAGCTGCTTTTAAGACCGAATTGGCTGGATACCGTAAACAACTGGCTCAGCCATATCTTACTGATAAGGAAGTTAATGATCAGTTGCTCAATGAAGCATATGAGCGAATGAAATGGGATGTACATGCCAGACATATCCTGGTATGGCTTAATGAAAATGCCCTTCCTAAAGATACGATCGAAGCATGGAACAGGGCAATGATTATCCGTGATAACCTGATCGGGAAAACGGTTCCTGCGGCAATGATGAATGAATATGAACAGATGGTGAGAAAGGATATTGAAAATGCAAAGGTCAAAAAAGTGAAAGATTCACTGGAAGTCAGGCTTAATAACATTAAAAATCTGGGCAAAGATCTAAGCGCTTTAAATGCTCAGGATAAATTTATAGTAGCTGCGAAAACGGTTACAGATGATCCGTCCGGCAAGGGCAATGGAGGAGATTTAGGTTATTTCACTTCTATGAAAATGGTTTATCCATTTGAATGTGCTGCATACAATACAAAACCAGGCGAGATCTCAATGCCTGTTAGGACCAATTTTGGTTACCATTTGGTGAAGGTGGAAGATAAACGCCCGGCAAGAGGAGAAATACTGGTTGCTCATATTATGATTAATGCAAAAGCTGGTATACCCAAACAGGATTCGATTAATGCGAAGAATAAAATCGATGAGATTTATGCCAAATTGAAAAAAGGAGAAAAATTTGAAGACCTGGTTAAACAGTTTTCAGATGATAAAGCTTCTGCGGCGAAGGGAGGCGAGCTTCGCTGGTTTGGTTATTATGATATGCCTGCGGAAATTGAAAATGCCTCCTTTGCGCTTCAAAACAATGGAGATATTTCTGAACCCGTAAAATCACGTTTCGGATGGCATATTATCAAACGTATTGATCGCAGAGGGGTTCCAAAATTTGACGATATAAAGAATGACCTGAAATCAAAAATTGCCAAAGACCGTAGATCAAGCAAAGGGAAAGAATCGTTGATTATCAAGCTTAAGGCAGAATACAAATACAAAGAAACCGCAAAGGCTAAGGAAGAATTTGTTCCAATTCTGGACTCAACCTTCTTTCAGGCTAAATGGAGTGCTTCTAAAGCTGCAAAACTCAATAAAACTGTATTTGTGCTTGCTGGTCATGACTATACGCAGACTGATTTTGCAAAATATCTTGAATCGCATATGACACGACGGGCTAAAACAGATCCATCTGTTGTGGTAAATGAAAGCTATAAAAACTGGGTAAATGAAACCATTGTAAATTATGAAGAGACGCAGTTGGATCGTAAATATCCTGAATTTCATGCGCTAATGCAGGAATACAGAGATGGTATCTTATTGTTCGATCTGATGGATAAAAAGGTTTGGACAAAAGCTGTGAAAGATACTGCTGGATTAAATGAATTTTATGAAAAAAACAAGAATAATTATCTGTATGAAGAGCGCTCAGATGCTTCGGTATATACAGCTGCCACAGAGAAACTAGCGGATGAGGCTCACAAAATGATGGAAAAAGGGAAATCTGAAAAGGAAGTGATTGCAAAGCTTAATAAAGACTCTCAACTGAACTTATTGGTAGAGTCAAAAATATTCAATAAAGGAGAGAACGCTATAGTAGATGCAAACTGGACTCCGGGTATTTCGCCAATAAAAGAGACAGACAAGAAGTTCACTTTTGTTAAAGTGAATAAGATACTGATGCCAAGCCCTAAAGCATTAGCCGACGCAAAGGGTGCAGTAACTTCAGATTATCAGAACTATCTTGAGAAGACCTGGATCGAGTCACTCAAAAAGAAATATCCTGTTAATATTCATAAGGATGTTTTGGCCCAGATAAAATAGATGTAATTAATTACAGGAAAAGGGCTTGCATGAAGGATGAAAAAGGAAATGATCCGCTCGGATGGCATGTGGAATGGTGGTTTGTGTTGATGCCAATGGTTATGTTTATTGTTTCCTGCAATCGTCCTTCTAGCCAGGAAGACACAAAGCGAAAGCCCGTGGCTAGGGTTCTGGATACATATTTGTACGAAGATCAGTTAGTGGGAATTGTATCCCAAGGCATTTCAAAGGCTGATAGTATTAAGATAACAGAGAACTACATTACCAATTGGACGAAGGAAATGCTTATTCTTCGTAAAGCAGAAGCTAATTTGAGCGAAGAACAGAAAAATGTAGATAAGCAGCTTCAAGCATACCGAAAATCACTGCTTCTATATGCTTATGAGAAAGAGCTTGTCCGGCAAAAACTGGATACAGTCGTTTCTCAAACCGAAATTGAAGATTACTACCAGAAAAATCAGGGAAATTTTCAGCTTAAGGATAATATTATCAAGGTTTTGTATGTAAAGGTTAAAAAAAAGGCTCCTCAACTTGCAAAACTTAGGGTATTATACCGCTCTGATCTGCCACATGACAGAGAAGCTCTTGAGAGTTATTGTCATGAATTTGCCGAAAATTTTTATCTCGATGACAATTCTTGGTTGCTTTTTGACGACCTTTTGAAGGAAATCCCGATCGAAGCATATAATAAGGAGCTTTTTCTGAGAAATAATAGATTTGTGGAAGTGACGGATTCATTGCACTATTATTTTGTCAATATTAAGGGGTTTAAAATAAAGAACAGCATTTCTCCGTTGGCATTCGAGAAGGAGAACATCCGGAACGCAATTATTAATAAACGCAAACTTCTGCTTATTAATGCGATGAAAGAGGATGTGTATCGTTCGGCTGAAGAGCACAAAGAGGTGGAATACTTTAAATAATAATCGATTATCTGTCATATTCGTATCTTTATCGCATGAACATTCTATCTAGGTTTCTTTTGTCCGGGGCTCTGCTCGTTACTTCCAGTGTATATTCTCAGGAGTTGATTGACAGGGTGGTGGCTTCTGTTGGAGGGAACATTATTCTTCAGTCAGAAATAGAGGCACAGTATAGCCAATATCTCGGTATGGGTTATAAACCAGGTCAGCCCACTCGTTGTGCTATCCTGGAAGATATTATGTACCAGAAATTGTTACTTGTACAAGCAGCCCATGATAGTTTAAAAGTATCGGATTCCCAGGTTGATCAGGAAATAGAGCGTAAGTTGCAAGTGTATATCCGGCAGTTTGGATCCATTGAAAATTTTGAAAAATTTTACGGTAAATCTGTGGAAGCATTTAAAGTGGATATCCATGACAAACAAAAGGATTTTCTGCTCTCCCAGCAAATGCAAAGCAAGATAACAGGCGAACTTACCGTATCTCCTCAGGAAGTACATGCTTATTTTAATTCTATCTCACCAGATAGCGTTCCTTTAATCAATTCCGAAATTGAAATCGGTCAAATTGTAAAGAAAACAGCGGTGAATCCGGAGCTTAAAAAGTATGCACGCGAAAAAATTGAAGGTGTGCGTAAAAAAGTAGTTGCAGGGGAGCTGGATTTTTGTGCTGCTGCCGGGGCTTATTCAGATGATCCGGGCTCTAAAAATAATTGTGGTTTATACAAAGGAATACAGAGAGGACAGTTTGTTCCTGAATTTGAAGCTGTTGCTTTTCATATGAAGCCGGGAGAAGTTTCAGAAGTGTTTGAAAGCGATTATGGATTTCATTTTGTTCAATTGGTGGAGAGAAGAGGTGACGAAATTGATGTAAAGCATATACTTGTTGCAGTGCCAAGCGCTCCTGCAGATCTGTTGCTTGCTAAAGCAAAATTAGACAGCGTTCGTAATCTTATTGTCAATGACACCCTGAAGTTTTGTGATGCAGCAGCCAAATATTCAGATGATAAAGATACACGCAATGCCTGTGGTTTAATTGTAAATCCACAATCTGGAACCACTCTTTTTGAAATGAGCCTTCTTGGGCAGGTGGATCCCGGAATTGTGTTCACACTTAATCAAATGAAGCCAGGTGACGTTTCTCAGCCTGTTGTAATGCAAACAAAGGATAATAAGCAGGCCTATCGAATCATTTATCTTAAACGGAGGACACAACCTCACAAAGAGAATATGAAAGACGATTTTCCTAAAATTCAGGAGGCTGCACTTGCTCAGAAACAACAAAAAGTTATACGCGACTGGGTAAACAGGAAGCTTATTACTACCTATGTAAGTATTACGAATGACTATCTTAGCTGCTCCTATGATAATAATTGGACTCAGGCAGCGAATAAAAAAATCAAATGAACTACCGCAATGATGTAGAGGCTCTGGATGATTTTCAGGCCAAGTACAAGGAACTGCATGCTGAAATAAGCAAGGTAATTATAGGGCAGGAAGAGGTGGTTAAGGACGTGCTGATTTCTATTTTCAGCAGAGGGCATTGTCTTTTGGTTGGTGTTCCGGGCCTTGCGAAAACTTTACTTGTTAATACTATTTCGGATGCCCTTGGCCTAAGTTATAGCCGCATTCAATTTACTCCCGATTTGATGCCTTCTGATATAATCGGAACAGAAATTCTTGATGAAAGCCGCCAATTTAAATTTATAAAGGGACCATTATTTGCCAATATTATCCTGGCGGATGAAATTAACCGTACCCCCCCTAAAACGCAAGCTGCTTTATTAGAAGCTATGCAAGAACGGGCTGTTACCGCTGCCGGCAAACGATATGAGCTCGGCAAGCCTTTTTTTGTATTGGCTACTCAAAATCCTATAGAGCAGGAAGGAACTTATCCTTTACCTGAAGCTCAGCTTGATAGGTTTATGTTCAATGTCTGGCTTGATTATCCTAAATATGCTGATGAACTTACGGTGGTTAAGAATACAACTTCCGGGCATACTACTGAGCTCAAAAAAATTCTGAATGCCGAAGAAATTATTGGCTTTCAGGATCTCGTAAGACGCATTCCAATTGCAGATAATGTTTTGGAATACGCAGTTAAATTAGCTACCAAAACAAGGCCTAATACTGAATTCGCTACAGCAGAGGTCAATAAATATCTGTCCTGGGGAGCAGGACCGAGAGCGTCTCAATTTTTGGTGCTTGGGGCTAAATGCCATGCGGCTCTTCGTGGGAAGTATTCCCCTGACATTGAAGATGTAAGAGCCGTTGCACCGGCTATCCTGCGTCACAGGATCGTTCGTAATTATAAAGCCGAAGCGGAGGCTGTAAGTGTTGATGGGATTGTGAAAGGACTTATGGCGTAAGCCAAGTTTCTATTACCTCATTAAGGTCAAGAATCATTCGCATTAACCTTAATGCTTCAATATGTAACGCGTAACAGCGTTCAAAACTTTTCAAAACTGTATCCTGCCCTTTTTTCTTCCTCTTTTATCTTTGCTAATTAATATCTAAAACATATTACCTTGAAAAACGTTTCCCTTGTATTGAATGTTATCCTTTTTGGCGCAGTAATTATCTTGTATTATTTCCATTTTTCTGAAGAAACTTTGCCAACCAAAAATGGGACTGTTATGAAAAAAGATAGTGTAAAAGCCGGCCTGCCTATAAAACCTTCTGAAATAAAGGCTTCTGATATTGTCTATGTCAATCTGGATACACTTAATGTCAAATACGAGCGTATTGTTGATGCTTCAAAAACCAACAGAGTCAAGCAGGCAAAAATGGAGTCTGATCTTCAAAGGGCAAAAGAGCAGTTTCAGAATGATTATTCCCAGAGTGAGCAAAAGTTTCAAGCTGGTAAACTGACCGATGCTGAAATGGAAGAGGTTAAAAAAGGGCTGCAGGCAGAACAAGCTTCTGTAATAAAGAAACAGGACGATATGCAAAACCTAGAGGCTGATGTTCAGAGACAAATGGGCGATATACAAAAAACGTTATCTGATTTCCTTGCTCGTTATAACAGTGAAGGTCACTACCGGTATATTATGGCTTATTCGGGTAATATGGGGTCTCCCATTCTCCTGGGTAAAAAAGAGCTGGATATAACATCCGATGTATTGAAAGGTTTGAATGATGAGTATCATAGCACTAAAAAATCAAAATAATGCAGGAAACAGTAGTATCTCCGCTTTTGATTAATAAGATCAATAGTGTAAAAGAATTCCACGATGTATTCGGCATACAAAGCAATGAGCATCCTACTGCATTAGTAGCTGAAAAGGATTATCAGCTTCGTCATGACTTGATGAAGGAAGAAAATGAGGAATACCTGGAAGCTTGTCGAAAAGGAGATTTGGTTGAGATTGCTGATGCTTTAGGCGACAAAATGTACATTTTATTCGGCACTATTCTGAAGCACGGTTTACAACATAAGATTGTAGAAGTGTTCGATGAGATACACCGTAGTAATATGTCAAAACTGGATGAAAACGGAAAGCCTATATACCGGGAGGATGGTAAAATATTAAAGAGTCAGCTATATTTTAAGCCCGATATAAAAAAAGTATTGCAGAGATAATGATAAAAGTCCTGCAAGATTTTAAACCTAGCAGGACTTTCTCTTTACTTATCTTTCTTAAAATCCAGGGAGATAGAATTGACACAATAGCGCATCCCTGTCTTCGTGGGGCCATCATCAAAGATGTGACCCAAATGCCCTCCGCATCGTGCACACATAATCTCGGTACGAACCATCCCTAGCGCAGTATCCGTCTTCGTCTTGATCTTACCACCGGCTATTTCACGATCAAAGCTTGGCCATCCGCAATGGGAATCAAATTTCATGTCGGAAGAGAACAGTTCGTTTCCGCAGGCAGCGCAAACATATATTCCTTTTTCCTTATTCTCCAGCAGCTTTCCAGTAAAGGGATGCTCTGTCCCTTTTTCTCTTAATACATAATATTGTTCTGGGGTTAGTACAGCCTTCCATTCTGCATCTGTTTTTTTAACAGGAGTGCTATCATTGGAGGCGGATGTGTTTTTTGTATCCATGGGTTTCTTACTGGTTTGTGTGTTTCCGTCGCAGGACCATAGGAGTAAAACTCCTAGGGCAAACAATGTCAGATTTCGCATGTTTTTTTGATTCATATACGTGATAAGGACTCTTATGGTTTTTAGGCTTTAACATTCCTTAACGAATCATTTACTTTTTGGCATATTTCCAATTTCTGGATTTCCCTTCCGCAATCCATTCCAAAGCTGTTTCGAGCCTTTTGTTGCGCGTATCTTCCGTTTTTGCTTCCCCGATCCATTCGGCATATTCTTTTTTGTTGCTATAGCTGAAGCTTTCAAACTGCTTAGCGGCCTTTTTGTTCTTTTTCAATGAAGCTACAAGGGCAGGAGGGATGGCAATATTTTGCTTTTCTTTTTCACTTGGTTTTTGCTTAGGAGGCAATGCAATTCCTTCTTCGTTTAGCCTTACTGCTTCCTTTATATAGGCTATCAATACCTTATCATCAGGCAGCTCCTTTAAAGAAGTAATACGGCCAAAATGCCCCATACCTTCAGCCTCCAGCCGGGAAATAGTCAGTAATTTCTGCGGATCTTTCATGATAGATGCTTTCCAGAAATTTATTGCACAGTGTTCCTTGAAGCCTGCCATACTGCAACACATTCCTTTATAATCGAAATGAGGGAAGCTCCATTTCATCTTTTCTTCTACCTGTGGACAGGCTTTGTGAACAAGTTCCCTGATATGTTTTAAAATTGGTTGGGCAAATGGAGCCGATTTGGCGATATAAGCATCAATCTGTTTTATTTTTCCCATATCAGAATTGTTCTTCCTGCTAAGTTAATCACGTTTTAAGGAAATTCCATGCATTTTCGTCATAAAGTGAATGTAGGAAGGAATTCGTGAAAATCAGCACCTCTTATTAATTCCGTAAAACAAAAACGGGAGCATGAAGCTCCCGTTTTATTTCCATTTCGAAAAGGCTATTATTTCGCCTCTTCTTCTTGTTTTTCCTTATTCGGATTAGGAAGGAGCACCTTACGGGAAAGTTTAAACTTTCCTGTTTTAGGATCCACACCAATCAGTTTTACTTTTACAAGGTCACCTTCTTTGATGATACCTTCCAGATTATCCAAGCGTCGGTGTTCTACTTCGGAAATGTGCAGCAACCCATCTTTTCCAGGCATAAATTCAATGAATGCTCCGAAATTGAGAATTGATTTCACTTTTCCTTCATATACTTCACCTACTTCTGGAACAGCAACAATGTTGCGGATACGTTTCAGAGCAGCTTCTACCGCTTCCTGGTTATCGCCTGCGATATCTACATAGCCCATCTCGTTTTTCTCTTCAATAACGATGGTCGTGCCGGTCTCACGCTGCATTTCCTGAATAATTTTTCCTCCCGGTCCGATAATGGCTCCGATAAATTCTTTCGGAACGGTAATCTGTACCAGGCGAGGTGCGTGCGGTTTATAGTCGCCACGGGCTTTATCCAGAGTCTTGCTGATCTCATTCAGGATATGTAGTCTGCCTGCTTTTGCCTGTTCAAGAGCTTGTACCATTACTTCATAAGGCAGACCATCTACTTTCAGGTCCATCTGACAGGCAGTAATACCATCTTTCGTACCGCATACTTTAAAGTCCATATCACCCAGGTGATCTTCATCGCCAAGGATATCGCTTAGTACTGCATATTTTCCTTTTGCCGTAATCAATCCCATCGCAATGCCGGTAACCGGTTTGGCAATCTTTACACCGGCATCCATCAGTGCCAGTGTGCCTGCGCATACAGTAGCCATAGAGGAGGAACCGTTCGATTCGAGGATATCGGAAACGACACGGACGGTATAAGGACAATCAGTAGGAAATACCTGTTTTAGAGCACGTAAAGCCAGGTTTCCATGACCTACTTCACGACGTCCAACACCGCGGTTAGGACGAGCCTCGCCTGTTGAAAATGCCGGAAAATTATAGTGCAGATAAAAACGTTGTTCTCCTGAAATCACAGCCCCATCAATTTTTAATTGATCCAGCTTGGTTCCAAGTGTAACAGAGGTAAGGGATTGCGTTTCGCCGCGAGTAAAAATGGCAGAGCCATGTGCAGAAGGCAGGTAATCCACTTCGCTCCATATCGGGCGGATATCAGCTGTACCACGTCCGTCCAGACGTTTCTTTTCGTCCAGGATGAGGTTTCTTACGGCATGGTATTCCACATCGTGATAATATTTTTTTATAAGACCTGTTTTAGCAGCTCGTTCTTCCTCAGAAAAGGTAGACAGGTAATCGGAAAGTACTTTGCCAAATGCTTCGCTACGGGCATGTTTATCTTTGTCTCCCTTTTTGGCTACAGCATATGCTTTATCGTAAGTGTCTTTGTATACTTTTTCTTTGAGTTCCGCATCGTTGTTCTCATGCGAGTATTCCCTTTTTGTAACGGGGGCATTTGCCTGTTTTGCAAATTCAACGATGTTTCTGATTTGATTACGAATTGCTTCGTGCGCAAATTTGATGGCGGCAACCATATCCTGTTCGGAGATTTCTTTCATTTCTCCTTCCACCATAGTGATGTCTTTTTCGCTGGCGGCAACCATCATATCGAGGTCAGAATTCGCCATATCGGAAAAGTTAGGGTTGATGACAAATTTGCCATCAACACGACCTACACGCACTTCTGAAATGGGGCCATTGAATGGAATGTCAGACAGGGCTATTGCTGTAGCTGCAGCCAGGCAGGCATATGCATCAGGTTGTATGTTTTTATCAGCAGAGATCAGGGAAATCATCACCTGAACATCAGCATGAAAGTCGTCCGGAAAGAGGGGGCGCAGGGCACGATCCACCAGACGGCTTGTTAAGATTTCATTTTCAGATAAGCGGGCTTCTCTTTTGAAAAAGCCACCCGGGAATTTACCGGCGGCAGCAAATTTTTCCTGATAATCAACAGAAAGCGGCAAGAAATCAACCCCTTCTTTAGCATCCTTGTTGGCTACCACGGTAGCAAGCAACATAGTGTTTCCTATTTTAACCACTACAGAGCCATCGGCCTGTTTCGCGAGCTTTCCTGTTTCCAGGCTAACCATTCTCCCGTCGCCGAGATCAAAAGTTTTGGTAATTCCAGTTTGTGACATGTTTTTTGTTGTTTTTTTCTTTTTTTCCTCTTTTATACCTCTTTATAATAACCGCTTATAAACAGAAAAGCATCCCGGGAAAATCTGGGGATGCTTTTAAAATCCAATGATTGGACTCATTTACGTAGTTCCAGGGTTTTAATAATGGCCCTGTACCGTGTAATATCGTTTTTCTTCAGGTAGTCCAGCAAGCTCTTACGTTTACCTACCAGATTGATCAGAGCACGTTGTGTATTAAGATCTTTCTTTTTGACTTTCAAATGTTCTGTCAAATGGTTGATGCGGTGACTGAAAAGCGCGATCTGGCTTTCTGATGTTCCGCTATCTTTATCAGATTTTCCGTGTTTCTTGAAAATCCCTTTTTTTACTTCACTGGTTAAATACATGGTATCCTTCGATTTAAATTCGGATTGCAAAAATAGACATTTCTTTCAATAACACAAAAAAACAAGGGAATATTTGCCTCGAATTTCATACATTTTCACCGATATAGACCAAAGGTCGCTATTCCGGGACAAAAAGTTGGAGCAAAATGGCAGAAGTAAGGCCTGTTAATCGTAATAGCCTAGTTTTTAAACATCTTAAGTAAAGTGGCCAGGGTTGGCTGCAAATCCTTACGATGAATGATTTTATCCAAAAAACCATGTTCCAGTACAAATTCCGCAGTCTGAAACCCCTTAGGGAGGTCTTTTCCGATGGTTTCCTTCACTACGCGAGGGCCGGCAAAGCCTATTAGAGATCCCGGTTCGCTAATATTAAGATCTCCTAGCATGGCATAGGAAGCAGTAACCCCTCCTGTGGTAGGGTCGGTTAAAAGAGAGATATAAGGTATTTTGCCATCATCCATCAGGGCCAGTTTAGCCGAAGTTTTGGCCATCTGCATGAGGGAGAAGGCTGCTTCCATCATACGGGCACCTCCTGATTTGGAAATGATAAGCAATGGGATACGATATTCAAGGCAGTAATCAATGGCCCTGGCAATCTTTTCGCCAACTACCGACCCCATTGATCCGCCAATAAAACCGAAATCCATACAGCAGCATACCAGATCATTGCCTTCTACCGTACCATGTACACTTCTCAATGCGTCATATAGCCCACTCTTCTTTTGAGAATCAATCAGACGGCTTTTATAACTTTTTGTGTCAGTAAATTCCAGCGGGTCGCCCGACTCCAGTTTTTCGTTCAGCTCTATGAATTCGTTTTTGTCGAATATAATCTCAAAATATTCATGAGAGCCCACTCTTTCATGGTAGTCACAATTTGGGCAAACATATTTATTGGCCAGGTGTTCAGTTGTAGTTGTAATTTTCTTGCATGAAGGGCATTTATACCATAATCCTTCCGGAGTTTCCTTTTTCTCTTTGGTGGAAGTGGTGATGCCTTCTTTTATTCTCTTAAACCAGCTCATTCAATCAGCAGATAAATAATATTATGAAAATCAGGCTATAGTAATGTCTTTATCCAGGTATATATCCTGTATTGCATTCAGTAATGTTATGCCTTCCGGCATAGGACGCTGAAATGCTTTTCTTCCAGAAATTAAACCTTGTCCACCTCCTCTTTTATTAATGATGGCAGTTGTTACTGCATCCGCCAGATCAGAAGCACCTTTGCTTTCTCCTCCGGAATTAATTAACCCATTACGTCCCATATAGCAATTGGCTACCTGGTAACGACACAGGTCAATGGGATGGTCGGTAGTCAGTTCGGAGTATACTTTTGGATGAGTTTTGCCAAAATTCAAGGCCAGATATCCTCCGTTTTTATCCGAAAGTTTTTGTTTAATTATATCCGCTTGTATGGTTACACCCAGGTGGTTAGCTTGTGATGAAAGATCAGCTGCTGTGTGGTAATCCACCCCGTCTTTTTTAAAGGCATTATTACGTGTATAACACCATAATATAGTAGCCATTCCAAGCTCGTGTGCTTTTTCAAAAGCCTGGGCCACTTCCACAATCTGACGGGAAGATTCGGGTGATCCGAAATAGATAGTTGCTCCAACAGCAGTTGCCCCCAGATTCCAGGCATCCGTTACCGAACCAAACATAATCTGATCAAATTTATTCGGATAAGTAAGAAATTCGTTGTGATTCAGTTTCACTATGAATGGGATCTTATGCGCATATTTTCTTGAAACGGAGGCCAGTACCCCAAACGTAGAAGCAACCGCATTACAGCCACCTTCAATAGCCAGCTTTACAATATTTTCCGAGTCGAAATAAATTGGATTAGAGGCAAAAGATGCTCCGGCAGAATGTTCAATGCCTTGATCTACAGGTAGAATGGAAAGATATCCGCTTCCGCCCAGCCGGCCATGATTATAAAGGGCCTGGAGGCTTCGTAATACTTGCGGGGTTCGATTCCCCGGACCGAAACAACGGTCCACAAAATCAGTACCCGGAAGGTGTATAAGCTCCTTGGAAATAGTTTTGCAGGTATGATTCAGATAGTACTCTGCCTTATCACCTAGCAGTTCTGATACTTTTGAAGATGCTACTTTCGTAAGACCCATATTGGCATTTTTTTGATAGGAAGGCAAAGCTAAGAAAAAAATAGGATTGGGTAGAAGAGCTTCCCAGTTTCATTCCTTTTGGAAATCTAAAGCGGGTAAACTCCTTTTAATACCCCATTTTTTATATCAAAGAAAATTGCTTTGGAATAGCCACCCCGGGACAAAAAGTCACGTGCACCTGTTGTATCCAGAGCCCAGCCCATATTTCTGCCCGAATAGTACATCATTTCCGGGCATAACTCACCGTTTATGATAACAAGTACATCAGCGGGGGCCTGTGTTCGTATAGCCTGGCCTAAAACTACATAAGGTGGTATAATTGAGTTAGCAACGTAATTTTTTTTGTACAATACGGCAGACTCAAAGCATTTTATGCTGATAATAATAGTTAAGCCAACGCTCCCTATCCAGGAAACCTTTACCGGTAAAGAGGAAAAAAAGAGGAGAATACGCTGACTGAAAATAGCAAGCAAGGTAATAAGAAAGAAAACCGTTTTCAGGGTTGAGAAATCATGTACAATATTGAAATTAAAAAAAATGAGGTGATGTAACACCACCGGGAGTATAATATAGAAAAGAAGGCTCCCTTCCTCCTGATTCATAAAATATTTACGGCGGTAAATGCTGATGGCGATAAAAAGAATCCCAAGAATTCCAAGGAGGTTGATAAGAGTGAGGTAATTACCATTATAGTTGCCATCCATCTTTTCATAAGAAGCAGGGTTCAGAATGTTAAATCCATACTCACTTATACTTCTGTTTTGGTATCCGCTCCGGATAAGGTATTTGGCTTTCGCCGCCTCCAGAAATGCTGACAAGCCGTTGATAGAGCTATATTGCCATAAGGTAAGAGTAAGGGCTAGGAAGGCGGCTCCACAAAGGACTATGAAAAGGCGATAGTTGGTTTTCTTTCTCAAAGCCCTGATTCCTTCAGAAATCGCAAATACCATAACCATCAGAAGGCCCAGCCATTCAGTATACACAGCTAGAAAAGCCACCAGGCCAAGTAAAATATGATGTATGCGCGTTCCTGTTCCCCTCCTTATTTTACAATACAATAAAGTACCGTAAATAAAAAAGGCTTGCATAAGGATATCGCAAAACCAAAGATTCATGTGAAACCAAAGGTTTCCGTAACTATAGCAATAAAGAGTAAAAGCAATAAATGCCGGAAGAAAAGTTTCTTTACCTATGTGTTTGCCATACAGTTGGTAGAGAAGCAGAAAAACGCCAAAGGCGCAAATGAAATGAATAATAAGCCCCAAGACCTGTAAAGACATAACATTGGGTGTAATACCCAACGGATGAAAAATAAAATAGGGAAGCAAAAAAGCGAAAGGAGGGTAGGAGGTATAGTAACATCGCCCATTCTGATCTTTTACCCCTCCCAGAAGTTCCAAATTGGCATTTGCTTTGCCGGAAAAGGTGTATATGGGGCTAAAGTGATGGGTAATCAGACCTTCTTTTTCCCAGATGCTTAACGTCACCAGGGTGTGCGCTGTAATCCATTCGTGGTGACGTCCTAATGGTTTATCTATATTCCTATCACGTAACAGGATACTCCCGGTGAACAGGAGGAAAAGTAATGTGATATGAAAGATATATCTGAAACGCATTAAATATTAAATGAAGCGGCTAAGATAGTGAAGGTGGGGTTTAATTTAATCACTTCTCAAATATTCCCACTTTTGTATTAGATTTTACCAGACATTTAGGAATATTCCACTGGCCTTTCCATGCTTGCATATCCAGCTTGTTACCAGAACAGTCATAATAATTGTTCTTTACATCCATTAACAGAATAAAGAGTTTGCCTCTTATGGCTGCATCAATCACAATGATCTTCATTTCGGAAAGGGTGCCATGTGGATGGAGGTTCGCAAGCTCCAGTCCGGCTTCATTATTTTTCAGGTCCATTAAAGATGCCAGCGAATCGCTTAAAGCGCCCTCTTCGGTTCTGTTTTTTAAAAAATCTTCCTTGTTGCCTTTTTCATGTGCGACACCCAGCAAACGTGCTTTTCGGTGGCCAATGCCATTAGCCAGGCGTGCCATCCAGAATGCATGACGAAAAGCGTCTACCTGACCTCCATTGGCTTTCCCATCCAAGAGGGAATCACTTAGTTCGGCTTGTGTTATTTTAAGCACCTCTTGTGTAATATGAAATGCCTTTTTTGCAACAAAAGGGTGGGCGTATACCCACCGTTTCTCCGGATGACTAAGTTGCCTGAAATGCTTAATAAGCTGCTGGGCCCGAAGGTCTGTTCCCGGTATTAGAAACAGAAAAATATAAAAGAGAAGTGGTTTCAAGGTATATGGAATGCCATCAAAGGTAAGGAAAGAAGACAAATGGAGTATGAGAATCAGGAATTCAGAAACGCTGTGATCAGTAGTGGTTTCGAAATTTATACAAGGTTAAAAGGAGCTGCCGTATGAATGGTGAATGAAAAAACAGATCCATGTCCGGCTTCCGATTCGCACCATATTTCACCGCCGTGCCGTTCTACTATTTTTTTACAAATGGCAAGCCCTATTCCGGTACCTTCATATTCATCCATTCCATGGAGTCGCTGAAAGATGATAAATACCCGTGTGGAAAATTTTTTGTCAATACCAATTCCGTTATCTCTGACGGAAAATAACCAACCATTGCCGGAAGGTTGCGCTTTAATATATATATGAGGAGTAGCCGGGCCACTGAATTTGATAGCATTCCCAATCAGATTTTGAAACAATTGTATGAATTGGGTTTTGCTGGCATAGATTTCCGGCAATCCATCGTAAAAAATTTCGGCCTCTTTGTTTTTTATAGTCTCCTGCAGGTGTACCAACGCAATTTCCACAATTTCACCGCAATCTATTTTTTCCATCACTAGCTCTGAATTGCCTAGCCGGGAATAGCTTAGGAGGTCATGGATCAGGTCGCTCATCCTTTTAGCTCCATCCACCACGTAATGAATAAATTCATTTGCGTCATCATCCAGTTTATTCTCGTATCTGGTTTGCAGCAGTTGAACATAGCTGCTCATGGTTCTTAATGGTTCACGCAAGTCATGAGAAATGACATAAGCAAACTGTTCCAGATCGGTATTCGATCTTATAAGTTCATCTGATTTTTGTTTGAGTTCGGCCGCAGATTTCTTGCTTTCCGAAATATCACGTGCTATAATGGCAATAGAACTTGCCCGTCCTGATTGATCATAAATGGGCGAAGCAGTCGTTGATACATAGATGGTGCTGCCATTTTTTCTTTTTCTTCCCGATTCATAGGGAGCAATGTATTCGCCATTTATTATCTTGTTGGTGAGGAAGGCAAACTCATCCTCCATTCCAGGTACAGAAAGTACAGAAGAGTGCTTACCTACAACTTCTTCGGCCTGATAGCCATATAATTTTTCCGCCCCTTTGTTCCAGTTTAATATAATGCCTTCCATCGAAAGGGTCTGAATGGCATCGTTGGAAGCCTGAACTATAGCAGCCATCTCTTCCATTTTCTTTTCCGAAATTTTCTGTCCGGTAATATCTCGGACAATGGAAATGATCTGAGTTGTTTTTCCAACCTGAATGATCTTTCTGGAATACCCTATATTAATTACTTTTCCGTCTTTTCTTACGACCAATGTTTCGCCTGTTTGGGAAAGGTCGTTTCCCGACAAACGGTCCTGTTTCCGGTTTCTCATCTTTGATTTTTCATCGGGTGAAATCAGGTCCATGTAGGACGTAAGGGAAAGCATTTCTTCGATAGAATATCCGTACATATTACATAAAGCCTCATTGGCAAAAACGATTTTGTCTTCTTCTGTAATAACGACCCCTTCCCCCATTTCACTTTGTGCAAAAACAAGTGTTTCATATAAGTCCTTTTGTCTTCTCAATGTTTCTTCAATGCTTTTTTGTACTTCTGTTTTGTGTTGTAAATCCTCTACCATCTGATTAAAAGAGCCTGCCAATTTTCCAAGTTCATCTTTTGACCTTATTACCGCTCTTCTTGAAAAGTCTGCCCTTCCTACATTTTCGGCAGCACTGATTATTTCATCGAGACCTCTTGTTATACCTCTACTAACAGAGATTGTCAGAAATAAACCGGTTAACTCAACGGTAAGAGCAACAAGAAAAAGGATTTTCAGAATCAAATTTTCAAGCCATCGGGAGCCGGCTCCAAGCGTATAAGAGAAATCGTCTTCCAGAATGGTCAGTGCTCTGTTAATAACATCAATTTTGTTTACCAGCTGACTGATTTCCAGACGCGATCGGTTGTTTGACCGGCTTGAAGCAAGCATATGAATATGTACTCCCGCATCTTTTAGCTGATCAATGAGGGTGTCGGCTTTAGCCCAGATGGAAATTGCTTTATCAATATAGGAGACGTGCCTGAATCGTTTAAACAGTTGAATCATACCTTTTATGTCTTCCGGATGATTCCTGGCCTGTAAAAAACCGGCATAGATTTTATCCTGATCAGGGTTGTCTTTTTCAAGCTCCAATCGGGCTTTTTTATCACCCGAGGGTATATTAATAAAGAGTTCAAAGGCGTTGTAATCGTTTTCGTCAAATGAGGCCGCATATTTACGGAGACTATATACGGCCTCTTTTTGGGCTTTTGAATAAAGACCTTCTCCGCTTACAAAAGCACGTGTTGAAGAAAGGGTGTGGATGGTAAAATAGAGGATAAGTAATTCAGCTGCAATCAGCAGTGCCATAATGCACATGACGAAATACAACTTTTCTTTGATGGAAACATTTTTGAACCAGTTTGCAAGTCTGTTTTGAGCAATGTTCATATATAGTATTTATTGACAGTCTGTCTGGAAATAGCTAATTAACGCGATCACTGATAAATAAGAAATGCCAGCCAACGGTTACCGAAGGGGCCTTTAAAATTCACTAGACGCAGTTTCTGTTGTGTGAAACAACTATCTGTATCTCCTGCAAATGGCAGGAGTGGATCAATATAATAAAAAGTATTTATTTAATCGTAAAATAAAAAACAGCTCCCTTTCCCGGCTCCGATGTTACCCAAATTTCTCCTCCATGTCGCTCTACAATTTTCTTACATATTGCAAGTCCGATACCTGTTCCCGGATATTTGTCAACGCTATTGAGTCGCTGAAAGATGACAAATATCTTGTCAAAATACTCTTTTCTGATTCCAATCCCATTGTCTTTAATAGCAAACAGGTGATGCCCCCCTTTACGTTCTGCCGAAATGGAAATTACAGGGCTTTCTGCTCCTCTAAATTTTATCGCATTTCCGATAATATTTTGAAATAAAAGTCCTGTTAAAACAGGGTCGCAATATATATCGGGCAATTTGCTATACTGAATAATGGCCGAATTTTCCCGGATGCTACGATCCATATCCATTAATACTTCCGAAAGTATTTCACGAACGTTAATGTATTCGAAAGGTTTGATTCTGTTAACACGGGAATACTCCAGAAGGCTGTTGATAAGAATTCGCATCCGGTTACTTCCGTCTACCGCAAAATCAATAAAGTCATTGGCATCCTGATCAAGCTGGTCTTTATAACGGGAAGCAAGTAATTGAATATAGCTGTTTATCATTCTCAACGGTTCCTGTAAATCATGGGATGCGACATAAGCAAATTGCTCGAGTTCGCTATTAGACCGGATAAGTTCTTTTGTTTTGTTTGATAATTCTTCTTGTACTTGCCTAAGCTGATTTTCCGTTTCCTTTTGAATGTAAAAAAAAACTTTAACTGCAGCTTCCTGAACGATGGTGTAATAATTTTCCAGCTCAGTCATTATAAGGATTGCTTCTGAAGTAATGGAAGTGTAAAGTCCGAGATAACTCAACATTATTTTTTTCTGCAAAGCATAGGTTAAAACCAGATCGGAGGGCTCAATGTCGTTTCGGGAAATGCCTGGCATTTTATTTTCTTCCCAAAGTTTCAGGTTTATTCCGGCATTATGGAGGGCTGTATCGTCAATAAGTGAATCAAGAAAATGCAAATTACGGTTCATAGACATATGAAGCAGTTGCTCTTCCGTCAGGTCTTTGAAGAACTTCATTACCGGTATATTCATTTCCCTTGCCAGGGCAATGCTGTCCTGGCTGTAAGGAATAAGTTTTTCATTTTTTAAAAATGCCGCGAACGTTTTCAGATTCTTCATCCTTAAGCATTTTGCTAATCCATGGAGGGTAAAATGACAATGTTTAACCAGAAATTTTCGATGGATTTAACAACTGAAATAAACTGATTGAAATCAACGGGTTTGGTAATATAGCAATTGGCGTGATGTGAGTACATGTTCAGAATATCTCTTTCGGCGGAAGAAGTAGTGAGTACAATAACGGGAATCAGCATCAGGAGTGGGTCCGCTTTTATTTCTGACAAGACTTCCCTTCCGTCTTTTTTTGGTAGATTCAAATCCAGGAGAATTATGTCTGGTGTAGCTGCATGGCTGAACTCTCCTGTTTTTTTAAGGTATTGAATGGCCTGTTCTCCATCCATTACTACATTTAATTCATTTCTTATTTTGCCCTCTTTAAGCACTTCTTTGGTAAGCCTGATGTCGCCGGGGTTGTCTTCTATAAGAAGAATATTGATTGCTCTGTCTTTCCCTATTTTTTTCATAATTTATTTTTTGCATCCTGGTTAAACACACACTTTTTTATGCGCCGGTTTTCAGGAAAATACTTGCTTTAATAGATGCGACCACTTTTTATGTCAGTTATGTGCCGGATAACACCGAACGGCCTGTTTCATAAGATACCTGCTTCGTTATAGGCAATGAGCAGGCATTTGGGGTATAACGCTTTATATTCGTGGAACGTCGAAAATGGTAAAAAAATGGGAGGAATCGGTGAGTGAATCAAAATCATGGTTGAACAGATTCATTTGTAGGTTGATGAAGCAAACTTGACAAATACAAAATTTTCAGGCTGCTGCATTCCAATACGCCAACTGCTGGGGTTGGGCTGGCGTAAAATACTTTTCCCGCTTTTTTACAGGAAATTTAACCGGGAAAGAAAGTTGTCTTTATATAACGATCCCACAGGAATCAGTTTATTTCCTATACTGATGACATTGTCGTCAATACTGCTGATGTGCTCCAGCTGAATGATATAGGAGCGATGGATTCGGTGAAATTTGTCGGCCGGTAATTTCTTTTCCAGCGATTTTAAGGTAATATGAAGTGTGTAATTGCCTTCGATGGTATGAAAGGTTACATAGTCGCCAAGGGCTTCAATCCACAATATATCTTTTACAGGCACCTTATTCAAGAGTGCATTTTTCTTTAGGAAAAGATAATCCTGGTTAAATGTACCAGCTTGTTTATTCATCTGGTCATAAAAGGCTTTTGCTTTTTCTACGGATTTGAGAAGTTTTGAAAACTCGATGGGTTTTACAAGATAATCTACTACATCATGTTCAAATGCTTCCAGTGCATACTGTGTATGTGATGTGGTAAGGATTACCAGGGGCGACGGAGAAAGACTCTTGAGCAGAGCCAAGCCATTCATTCCCGGCATTTCTATATCCAGAAACAGAAGATCCACTTTCTCAGTTTTCAATGCTTCCGTTACTTCCGGAGCATTATTGCAGGTTTTTATCAGTCGCAGATAGCTGATCTGATTCACCATATGTTTCAGAACACTGGATGACATTTCTTCGTCATCGACTATTATACAGTCCATGGAGGTTGTTTTAAAAGGTATGAATTGCGTCAGTCTGTGTGGTGAAGAAGGAATAAACTCATTCTTTTTACTCAGAATTACAAATAAGGTTTCTCTTTTTTTCTAACTGTTTATCGATCAAATGAGTAAAATAAAATAGAAACCACCTGTTTATACAGATGGTTTCTGAGAATTCATTTTTACGACTGGGTTATAATCGAAGGTTCCGAAAAATAAAGAATTCATATTAATTGCTTTATTCCGCATCGGGCTTCCCTTGTTCCGTTTTCTTTTTAATTTCCCTTCTTTAGGGTGCTTATTCCTGGGTATTACCCGCGTCCGTCCTGAATCCACCATGATTCAATGGTTTTGTTAATCGTTTGCAGATTGTGCGTATGGAATTCATTAAACAGTTCCAGTTGAGCCCATACCTGCTCTGTAAATTCCCTGTTAAAAGTTATGGTTGATTCTGCATGTTTGTCATATGCATTCCCAAGAGTTTTCATACTATCAAGCAATACATTTACACACACTTTGAAATTATCTTCGACCACTTTATACAGGGCTTCGCTTTCTTGCATGTTTTCATTTAAAGAAAGAGATTCTTTGAGTGCATCCATGAGCCTCATATTACATTCGTGGAGCAGGATAATGTGTTTGTTACTTATCTCTATTATGTCCTTAACAGATTCCTCTGCCACTTCTGTGTTCTTATGGATCACTTTTCTCATGGTATCCAGGGTTTCAGGACTAGGTCCAATAGGTCCGGAAGTGCTCAGCAAATCTGCTGCAATCTCTTTTTGAGTATGAAGCGCTTTCTCAACCCATTGTGAGTTTATCCTGATTAATTCCTCTACCGAGTTACGTTTCGCATCTGTGTTTTTTTTTGACGAAGCGTCTTTTTTTTCAAGTATTTCAGCACCAGTGTTTTTCATGGCGATTAGTTAAAAGGGTTAACCTTATTTGAAGTCCTCAAAGATAGACAGCATCTGGCCTTCATTATTGGATTTTGTGACCGATGGTATCATAACCAGTTTAGTTTGGCATATTATAAGGATTGTTCGTATATAAAACATTAAATATATTTTTTTGCAATAACATATTATAAGTAATGAAATTTATGCTACAGGACATCTTTAAATTGTTTAAATTTGTTTTATACCCCTGTTTGTGTAGCATTGCAATATCTAAAATGATGAATTGTATTATTGTTGATGATGATAAGCTGGTAAGGAGCTTTATGGAGATGTTGGTAAAACGAACCCCAACCTTAAACCTTGTAGGCGTTTGTTCATCAGCTTCAGAGGCTCTTAAAGTACTTGTTAAAGAACAAGTGGAACTTATTTTACTTGATATCGATATGCCTGGAATGAGTGGCATTCAATTGCTCAACTATTTTAACAGGGATCAGATTCAGATCATATTTATCACATCCAGTGAGGAGCATGCTGTGAAAGCATTTGATCTGGAAGCGACCGATTATCTGGTTAAGCCTGTTTCAGAGGAGCGATTTCTGAAAGCAATAATGCGTACCCAGAAAAGGAAAAAAAGCAGTGAAGAGCTGCAACAAAGTGAGGATCTTTTTGTAAAAGTCAATAACCGCCTGGTGCGGATTGGCATGAACAATATCCTCTATATTGAGGGTCTGGCGAATCATGTTTCAATCAATACCAAGGACGGGAAACGTCACATTGTATTGTCAACGCTCAAATCCATCGAATCCCGCCTTTCTCAGGATAAATTTATGCGTATCCACAATTCGCATATTGTGAGTATAGATAAAATCTCCGCTATTGAAGACAATGTAGTGATTATCGAAAAGATTGCGCTACCGGTAAGCCGCTCTCACAAGAAAGAGTTGCTTGCAAAATTAAAAACTGTTTAGAGCAGTTTTTCTTCCTTCTCCTTTCCCGATTCCCATTCAAATACAACCAATGATCATTTTTATCCTGCCGGGTATCACAATGTCGGTTGTTCTGCTTATGCCTATAGTATATTTGAGTTGAATTGAATGAAAAGTGTCTGCGCATGGTTATGCAGATCGTTACCAAAATACCCCGCATGACAGATAAAGCGTATACCAAATGGAAGTTGACCGTTCAATATCAAGGACGAAAAATGGATGTAATCAGTAGTAAAGAGACTTCACAGGAAGCTCAACGCCAAACACTCAAACGCTTTCCTCAGGCACAGATTCTGGATGTGTCAAAGTATAAACTTAAAGTGGAGAAAGAAGAGCAAGAGGATTTGTTGTCAGGCTCTGTATCCCTGAAACGCCGCAAGTCGAAAAAGAACACCTGAATAGTTAGGATTGTTCCGATAGTGATTCTGCCGAATTGCCATATAGTAAAGGGAAATTGAAATCAAACGCATCAGTTAAACCATGCGCCCAATTCTAAAAAAACAAGTGAATATCCGCTGTGAATATGACCGTGCCGAATGGTGCAAAGTGTTCAAATGTTCAGAGCGCGATCTGCGCAGGGCAGTGAGAAAAGTTGGAGGAAATGTGATTGCCGTCTGCCTGTTTCTCCGGAAGTGACCCCTACTTTATTCTTCTTTTGGGAAAACAAGCATTGTTTTCGGCCAAACGGTACCCGGCTTCCGTTCATAAACCGGGAAATTCAAACCAGATCATAAAAACACAACTGAAATGAAAACGATAAGAGAAATAATGGTGGCTCTGCCGCAGCAATGTACACGGAATGAATCACTAAAGGAGATCGTCCTCCGGATGGATAAGTCAAATATTGGCTGTTTGCCCGTAGTTGATGAATCCAAAAAAGTAATTGGTATTATAACAGACCGGGATGTTGCTCTTGCTTTGTGCAGAGGAGATAAACGGGTGGAAGATCTGAAAGTACATGAAGTGATGACCGCCAAAGTTCATACTATCAGGCCGGAAGATCATACCGTATCTGCGCTCAAAATGATGCGAACAATGCGCGTAGGCCGATTGCCTGTTGTGGATGAAGAGCAGCGTCTTAAGGGAATGGTAAGTCTGAACCGGATACTTCGTAATAATTATGGAACCGAAGAAGCACCGGAGCTGGAATATGCGGGAGCCGAAAATATCCTGAATACACTTCATTCCATAGCTGAACGAAACAGCTTACATTATATGGAAAGTTAATGCAAAAGAGCAGCTCTTAGTAAAAATCCCGCCATACCCTCCCTGGCGGGATTTTTATGTTGTTGATGTTTTTTTTAAAGAAACATATTAAAATACATATTGAAATGAATAGGAAGGAATGAAAGTTCCTTTACCTGTTTTCCTGATTATGTATCCAACTATCAGGTATTTTATTCCATCCGTCACAAATACCAAAATAGAGTATTGAATAGGTTTATATTTAGATAAGGGTACACTACAACATCCAACCTGTTTCAAAATACTTCGTTCTTTTATTTTAATAAGGATGAATGCTGTTGTCGTCTTGTTAATCCGGATATAAAAAGAATCCCATGACTACGAAAATGAAAAATGGAAAAGCCACTCCACAGCAGACACATGCTAGCAATGGTAATGGTCATGAGCATTTTGAGAACGGAAGCATTTTGAGCGATGCGGAGCTGTTCCGTATTCTTATGCAGGTGAGGAACGGAAATTTTTCTGTCCGGATGCCTGCTGATCAGCTGGGACTCAAAGGTAAAATATGCGATACCCTCAACGAAATTATTGAGTTGAATGAGCGGATGGTCGTGGAATTTGAAAAGGTTGGAAACAGTATAGGTAAACAAGGTAAACTGACCAAACGAGTGGAACTGGACGGAGCAAAAGGTTCCTGGGGCTCTTGCGTGGATTCTGTAAATACACTCATTTCCGACCTGGTACATCCTACCATTGAAATAGCACACGTAATCACATCGGTGGCAAAAGGCAACCTGTCACAACAAATGCCTTTGGATATAGAAGGCCATGCACTGCAAGGGGAGTTTTTAAGAATTGCGAAAGAGGTAAACGGAATGGTGAAACAGCTCAATCTGTTTTCCATGGAAGTAACCCGGGTAGCCAGAGAGGTGGGAACAGAAGGAAAGCTTGGTGGTCAGGCAAAGGTAAAAGGGGTGGGTGGTGTATGGAAGGATTTGACCGATAGTGTAAACCGGATGGCGAGTAACCTTACCGGACAAGTGCGGAATATTGCCGATGTAACAACAGCGGTGGCCAAGGGCGACCTTTCCAAAAAGATTACGGTAGACGTAAAAGGAGAAATCCTGGAATTAAAAAACACCATCAATACGATGGTGGATCAGCTCAACTCCTTTGCATCGGAAGTAACCCGCGTGGCAAGGGAAGTGGGAACAGAAGGTAAGCTTGGCGGACAAGCACATGTAAAAGGTGTTGGTGGTACCTGGAAAGATTTAACGGATAGTGTAAACCAGATGGCCAGCAACCTGACCGGGCAAGTACGGAATATTGCTGAAGTTACAACCGCAGTTGCCAAAGGCGATCTTTCTAAAAAAATTACGGTAGATGTAAGAGGTGAGATTCTGGAGCTGAAAAATACCATCAATACGATGGTGGATCAGCTGAACTCCTTCGGATCAGAAGTAACACGGGTGGCACGTGAAGTAGGATCGGAAGGCAAACTGGGAGGACAGGCCAAAGTAAAAGGGGTAGGTGGTGTGTGGAAAGATTTGACAGACAGTGTAAACCAGATGGCCAGTAACCTTACCGGCCAGGTACGGAATATTGCAGAAGTAACGACGGCTGTAGCCAAAGGCGATTTGTCCAAAAAAATTACGGTAAACGTAGAAGGAGAAATTCTGGAGCTGAAAAACACGATTAATACAATGGTTGATCAGCTCAACTCGTTTGGTGCTGAAGTAACCCGGGTAGCACGGGAAGTAGGATCGGAAGGTAAGCTGGGAGGACAAGCCAAAGTAAAAGGGGTGGGTGGTACCTGGAAAGATTTGACGGACAGTGTAAACCAAATGGCCAGCAATCTGACGGGTCAGGTACGTAATATTGCCGAAGTAACAACGGCAGTTGCGAACGGCGATCTTTCCAAAAAAATCACCGTAACAGTTGAAGGAGAAATCCTGGAACTAAAAAAGACCATCAATACGATGGTGGATCAGCTCAACTCATTCTCCTCCGAAGTAACGCGTGTAGCACGGGAAGTGGGAACAGAAGGTAAACTGGGTGGTCAGGCCCAGGTAAAAGGAGTAGGAGGCACCTGGAAAGATTTGACAGATAGTGTAAATCAAATGGCCAGTAACCTGACCGGCCAGGTACGGAATATTGCGGAAGTAACAACAGCGGTAGCGAAAGGTGACCTCTCCCGCCAAATTACAGTGGATGTTAAAGGCGAAATTCTGGAACTAAAGAATACCATCAATACCATGGTGGATCAGCTGAACTCATTTGCATCAGAAGTTACACGGGTGGCATTGGAGGTGGGTACGGAAGGTAAACTGGGCGGACAAGCTCAGGTAAAAGGAGTAGGCGGTACCTGGAAAGATTTAACGGACAGTGTAAACCAGATGGCCAGCAACCTCACTGGTCAGGTACGGAATATTGCGGAAGTAACAACAGCGGTAGCGAAAGGCGACCTTTCCAAGAAGATAACGGTAGATGTAAAAGGCGAAATTCTGGAGCTTAAAATCACGATCAATACGATGGTGGATCAGCTCAACTCGTTTGCTTCCGAAGTAACACGTGTAGCAAGGGAGGTAGGAACAGAAGGTAAGCTGGGCGGACAGGCTGATGTGCCCGGTGTAGCCGGAACCTGGAAAGATTTGACAGACAGTGTAAACCAAATGGCCGGTAACCTGACTGCTCAGGTACGTAATATAGCGGATGTGGCTATTGCGGTGGCAAGCGGTGATATGTCGCGTAAAATTACAGTAGATGTACGTGGAGAAATTCTCCAGCTCAAGGAAACACTCAATACCATGGTGGATCAGCTCCGGGCTTTTGCTTCGGAAGTGACACGGGTGGCTCGTGAAGTAGGTACCGAAGGAAAACTGGGAGGACAAGCTAATGTGCCGGGTGTTGCAGGCACCTGGAAAGATTTGACCGACAGTGTAAACCAGATGGCAGGTAACCTTACTGCTCAGGTACGGAATATTGCGGATGTAACCATTGCCGTTGCCAACGGGGATATGTCCAAAAAAATTACGGCTGATGTACGCGGCGAAATTCTTCAGCTGAAAGAAACCATCAATACCATGGTGGATCAGCTCCGGGCCTTTGCTTCTGAAGTAACACGGGTAGCACGCGAAGTAGGTACCGACGGGAAGCTGGGAGGGCAGGCATTTGTACCCGGTGTTGCAGGAACATGGAAAGATTTGACAGATAGTGTAAACGGAATGGCAGGTAACCTCACTGCTCAGGTACGTAACATTGCCGAAGTAACAAAAGCGGTGGCCAGCGGCGACCTTTCCAAGTTAATCACGGTGGATGTAAAAGGTGAAATTCTGGATCTGAAAAACACCATCAATACGATGGTGGATCAGCTCAACTCATTCGCATCTGAGGTAACGCGGGTTGCCAGAGAGGTGGGTACAGAAGGAAAGCTGGGTGGACAAGCCCATGTAAAAGGAGTCGGCGGAACCTGGAAAGATCTTACGGATAATGTAAACCTGATGGCATCCAATCTGACCAGTCAGGTACGAAGTATTGCCAAAGTGGTTACATCAGTAGCTATGGGTAATCTGAAACAAAAACTATCCATTGAAGCCAAAGGGGAGGTAGCTCAGCTCACAGACACGATTAATGAAATGATAGATACGCTTGCTATCTTTTCCGATCAGGTAACCACTGTGGCACGAGAAGTGGGTGCGGAAGGACGGCTTGGCGGGCAAGCAAGTGTTCCCGGCGCTTCCGGTACCTGGAAAAATCTGACCGAAAATGTGAATCAGTTGGCAGAAAATCTGACCACACAGGTTCGTGCCATTTCCGAGGTGGCGTCGGCAGTAACAAAAGGCGATCTTACACGTACAATCGGGGTGGAAGCCAGAGGTGAAGTGGAAGCACTGAAAGATACCATCAACCAGATGATTGCCAACCTCAAAGCCACTACACTCAGAAATCAGGAGCAGGACTGGCTCAAATCCAATCTGGCCAAGTTTACCCAGATGTTGCAGGGACAAAAGGAATTGAATTCGGTTACCAAACGTATTCTCTCCGAGCTGGCACAGGTAGTATCGGCTCAGCAGGGCTTGTTTTATATCATGGATCAGCAGGAGAATTTCATGGATTCAAAACTGAAACTCATTGCTGCCTATGCTTACCGTCGCCGGAAAAACGTATCCAGCGAGTTTGCACTTGGAGAAGGACTGGTAGGACAATGCGCTCTTGAAAAAGAACGGATTCTGCTGACCAATGTGCCACCCGATTATATTCAGATCAATTCCGGATTGGGCGAAGCAGCACCGATGAATGTACTGGTACTTCCTGTTATGTTTGAAGGACAGATAAAAGCGGTGATTGAGCTCGCATCTTTTGATTCGTTTAGCCAGACACACCAGGATTTCCTTGAAGGACTCACAGAAAGTATCGGAATTGTATTAAATACCATCGAAACCAATTCACGTACAGAAGGGCTTCTTTCCCAGTCTCAATCGCTTGCCGGAGAGCTCAAAAGTCAGCAGGAAGTGCTGCGCAAGACCAATGAAGAGCTTGAAGAGAAAGCTTTTCTTCTAGCCAATCAGAAAGAAGAGGTGGAAAAGAAAAACCAGGAGGTGGAAGAAGCCCGGAAATCATTGGAAGAAAAAGCAGCACAGCTTACGCTTACCTCCAAATACAAATCGGAGTTTCTGGCCAACATGTCTCACGAGCTCCGCACCCCACTCAATAGCTTACAGATTCTGGCGCATCAGCTTATCGAAAACCAGGAAGGAAATCTTACTTCATCTCAGATTGAATTTGCAAAAACAATTTATTCCTGTGGTGATGACCTGATTCAGCTTATCAATGATATCCTGGATCTTTCCAAGATCGAATCGGGTTATATTTCTGTGGATATCGGACCTGTTAGCTTTAAGGAGATCAACAAATTTGTGGAGACCCGTTTCCGCCATGTTTCCGAATCCAAACATCTTAAATTTAATGTGGAGATTGATGAGCTGCTTCCTGAGTTTATTCAAACCGATCTGCAACGTCTTAATCAGATTCTTAAGAATCTATTATCCAATGCCTTTAAGTTTACGGAGAAGGGAGAGGTAAAACTCAGTATTTATCCATGCTTAAGGTCAAAGAGGGAAAAGAATATCGGCAATGCCGGAAAGGTAATGGATGTAGCCTTTGAGATTTCAGATACAGGTATCGGTATTTCAAAAGACAAACAAAATATCATTTTTGAAGCCTTTCAGCAGGCAGAAGGATCGACCAGCCGTAAATACGGAGGCACCGGTTTAGGTCTCTCTATCAGCCGCGGTTTATCCGATTTGCTTGGTGGAAATATTGATTTGGAAAGTGAAAGCGGCGTAGGAAGTAAATTTACATTATACCTTCCCATTGATTATAACCCTGCTGCACATCAAGGAGAGCAAGGAATAGAAAATCAAGGCACATCATCCAATTACCTGAAACCGTTGCCTTCGGCAGCCCTTTCCGGATTGGATATAGACTTGCTTACCAGTCATGAGATTGATGATGACCGAAGCACAGTAACATCTACGGATCGGGTCTTGTTGATTGTAGAAGGTGATCCTCAGTTTGCAAGAATCATGGTTGATCTGGCCCATGCACATGGCATTAAGGCATTGGTATCCATGAAAGGAAATGAAGTCATTGATTTTCTGCAGCAGTTCCATATTGATGCCGTTACAATTGATCTGAATGTTCCGGATATGAATGGGTGGAAGGTGCTGGACCGGATGAAAAACGATATTCAGCTCCGTCATATACCGGCATATGTTATTTCGGTGGAGGAAGACAGACATCTGGCCCTTAAGAGAGGGGTACGGAGTTTTCTTGTGAAGCCTTTGCGCGATGTGGCGCTCCGGAACCTGTTTAAAGATATCTTAAGCTTTACCAATAAGAAGATAAAGAATCTCTTGATTGTGGATGATCATGAACAGGAGCTGATCGAAATGGAAAGAATCATTGGTGGAAGTGATATCCGGATTATTCCCGTAAAAACAGTGAAAGATGCATTGGAGCAGATCAGAGCCGAACAGTTTGACTGTATTATTCTGGATCTTGTTCTGCCTGATGGTTCAGGTTTTGAAATTATCAAAGAGCTTGAAAACCAGAAACACCTTCCGCTTACATCTGTTATTGTGTATTCGGCAAAAGACCTTTCCAAACGGGAAGAGAAACAGTTACACCGGTTTGCCAATATGGTAATCCTGAAAGGAAAGAACTCGAACGAGCAGTTATTGGATCAGACTGCTATGTTTTTACACCGGGTTCATAATCAGTTGCCGGAAAAAACGCAACGGATGATAGAACATTTCCGTAAGTCGGAAGATGTGCTGTTGGGGAAAAAAGTGCTGGTTATCGATGATGATGTCCGTAATCTGTTTGCATTAACAACCGTTCTGGAACGTTTTCAGATGAAGGTAATGAATGCGGAGAGCGGGAAAGAGGCCATTGGAATACTGGAGCAGACGAATGATATTGACCTTATCCTGATGGATATTATGATGCCTGAAATGGACGGATATGAAACGATGCGTCAGATCCGGAAAAATCATAAGGATAAGGATACAACCATTATTGCTGTTACAGCAAAAGCTATGAAGGGCGACCGGCAGAAATGTCTGGAATCGGGGGCTTCGGATTATATCACGAAGCCGGTAAATGTGGATCAGCTCCTTTCGCTGATGCGGATCTGGTTAAAGTAATTTTCATGAATACACTTTTAGAATCAACATCCCTAGCTATGGAAGATCGTATGGAGTTGGAGCATCAGGCAAAAATATTGATAGTGGATGATAATCAGGGTAACCTGTTTTCACTTGAAATAGTACTGGCTAATGAACATTATCAAATTGTAAGAGCTACGTCTGGAAAAGAGGCCTTACGTATTCTTTTAAAGGAGCAGGATTTCTCCCTGCTGCTGATAGATGTGAATATGCCTATTATGGATGGTTTTGAAACCACGGAGCTGATCCGTCAGAATGAAAAACTGAGGCATATACCGGTCATTTTTCTGACAGCTTATTTCGCCACTCCGGAACATATTTTCAGAGGGTATCAGACCGGAGCCGTTGACTATATGCTTAAACCCCTCGTGCCGGAAATACTAAGAGCCAAGGTGGCTATCTTTGTTGACCTGCACAGAAAGAATAAGGAGTTATCCATACAACGTAAAAAGCTTCTTCATTTCAATAAATCCCTGAAACAGTATTCAGACGGGCTTATCCAGATTAATCAGGAGCTTGAAAAATTTGCATACGTTGTTTCGCACGATATGCAGGAGCCGCTTCGCACCATCACCAGTTATATCCGTTTGCTGGAAAAAAATCTGGGAAATAAGCTGGATGGGGAATCCAAAGAGTTTATGGATTTTATTCTCAACGCCAGCCAGCGTATGCGAAGCATTATCATCGGCCTGCTCGAATATGCCCGTATCGGCACTCAGGATGAAACATTTGAAACGGTTGACTGCGATGTGGTGATAAAAGATGTACTGGATAATCTCGAAGAGGTAATACAGGATTCAGGAGCACGGATAGAAGTAGAGCATATGCCGGTGATACAGGGAAATTATACACTTTTTGTGCAGCTGTTTCAGAATCTGATCGGAAATGCCATTAAGTTCAGAAGAGAGCAGGCCCCTGTTATCCGTATTTCCTGTACTTCCACCGACGATCAGGATCTCTTTTCAGTAAAAGACAATGGAATTGGAATAGAGAAGGAATATGAGCATAAGATATTTGAGATATTTCAACGTCTTCACAATCCAGGCGAGTATGTTGGAGTGGGGTTAGGCCTTGCTATCTGCAAAAAAATTGTGGAACGTCATCATGGAAAGATATGGATGACTTCCGAGCCCAATAACGGTACTACCTTCAGTTTTACCATCCAGAAAACAACGGAACCAGTTCCGGAAAAGGCAGAGTTACAGGAATAAGTTAAGAACTGGACCCGGCGGTAAGTTAGTATTACGACTTCCCTTGTTTTTTCTTCATCTTTTTCTTCCTGGCCTTGTCATGTTTTTCCATGTCGCTAAGCAGATCTTTGAAGTCCTGTTTGTCGGTCTTACTCAGTTTTGCTTTTCTGACATACTTGTTGATTTCCGGCTCGTTGCTCATGGGAAGGGTTTTGACAAAGGTAGGGAAAAGAGTACTCTCCCTAACCCTAGGCATTGTTCTTCCTCCCCCTTCCCCCTCCAGAGGGGGATAGCATTGAATCCTAAATTATCCAAACAATTTGCGTGTCCCCCTCTGGAGGGGGAAGGGGGAGGATAACGGATATAACCCGGTTATTGAAAACCTAACTGAAAATCTCTTTTGACGATCCTACCAAACTCAATAACTCCTGTTTTGGAGGCACTTCCAGACCACCGGCTTTCAACTGTTCCTGAAAATGTTTAAATGAAGGAAGCTCCAGAAGATGTTTCTCATCTTCGGCCGATTTGAAAAAGGCGGTATGGGTAAATGTTTTCCCGTCCGGACTCAGACAAACATGGTAATGAAGATCCCGGTGATTCAGCTTTTGCAAATCACTCATCACATTTTTAATGTTTTGTTGATTCTGACCGGCATAGTCCTGTTTGGTGGTATAGATAACACGTACAATTTTCATGTGATGGGGTTTTAGTATTGTTTACTTATTTAGCATTCATAATGGTTTCCGATTCTTTTTTCAGATCGGAGGCAAATTGTTCAAAAGACTGATCGAAAGATGGAATCATACCGCCATAGAGTGGAAACATAAGTCCTCCTATTTTTTCAGTCATAGAAAAGGTGACTTCCCCGTTCCCTTTGTTTGTGATGGTATAAACGCGGTTTCCTTGTCCATCGCCCCATACCAGTTTTTTTTCCGGCTCAAATTCCTTCACTTTTAATTTGAAAGTACGTTTGGCATCCAGCTTTGATTTAAGCAGGATCTTTTGATCCAATGCAATGGTTCCTTCGATGGAAGTAACGGTCGAGTTCCATCGGGGATAATCAGAGGCCTTGGTAAGTAAGGCCCATACGATAGAGGCATCGGCTTTGATATCGATACTTACCGATGTTTCCCGGCTGAAGGTGGTTTTGACGGTTACCGCTTTTCCGGTTTGTGCTTTAGCGCTTGTTGTGATCATAATCAGTGCTGTTAGTGAAGAGATAAATACATTCATTGTTTTGTGTATATACTGTTGACGAACAGCTTCCACAAAACGATAGGCTAATCTGCATTTTTTCTCTCATATTTTTCCATTACCATTCTATTGTGCTCTAAATGATGTAGTTGTAGTTCAGCTGCGGATGATTTAAAAGGATCAATTCCCCTTAATACCTCCATTCTTAAATCAAATAAATGTTCTTTATCCCCTTTTTCGGCCTCTTTCACCATCTCTATTTTCATCAGCTCCTGTTGCGTATTCTGTTTGGGATTAAAAATGCCGTTCAGTTCCGAGCATTGATGACAAACACCATTTTTACTGATGAGGGCACATCGTCCGTCAAAAATGCCCATCATCTTCGATCGTCCGGTATGCAGGTAATATTTTACCATGGCCTCTGTGGTATCGAGTATGGTTGCTATTTCAGATACCTTGAACTCATACACCTCTTTGAGAAACAAACAAAGTTGTTGTTCAAGAGGCAAGGACTTTGAGATGCAGGTAAAACAAAAAGCAATGTGTTCCTTGGCTTCAAACTGTCCCTGGGTGGATGTCATGCGAATGTTCATGGCTTCCTGAAAAAACTGTTTGTCGGCAAGGGCAGCTGCTTTGGTAATATCGGTTACATTTTCGGTCCACCGTTTCTGAGCCCGTAGGTTATCTTTTGCCAGGTTGGAAGCGATAGTGAAAAACCAGGTTTTCAATGTCGATTCTCCCCGAAAAGAACTCAGTTTTTCCACTGCTTTGATATAGGTGTCCTGGGCAATATCTTCTGCATCGGCTACACTGGCTGTAATACGTACCAGAAATGATTTAAGGTTGCCTCGGTTATTTTCAAATTCCTGATTGAGGAGTTCTACGGTCATAATGTATGGGATAGAAGTATTAAATGTAGTATATATTGGGGAAAGGGGAAATAGGGAGAAAAACGGGTAATCTACTTGGTGTCAGTAAAAAAATATTGTATTATATATGTAACTTCTTATATTTATTGGACTAAGAATAAAAATAAAAATAAAAATAAAAATAAGAATAAGAATAAGAATAAGAATGGCTTTTTCGAGGGCATGCCTGAATTCGATGGGAAGAATATGTTTTAGGAAAGGACTATGAAGCCTTTTTATTTACCAGAAAATAACGTAATTCTGGAATATGCTGACGCAACATAAAAGAGCCCTTTTTGAAAAAAAAAGTGCTCAAAAAAAACAGCCCTTCAAAAGTTGCATCTACCAAATTAATGCGGCTTGGAAGAGGTTTTAAGGTCACTGTCAGTCCATCCCTCGATTCATCCACTGCTTCTTTTTTGTTTACAGATAAACATAAGGCGGCATTCGCATTTCTGAAAAAGCACGGGCTCCCTTCACAACTCAGATAACTAGTTATCCGCTTTATCTTCATACGTCGGCTTGTGTTATTTAGCCAACGGTTTCAATAGATACACCTGTCGTTTTGCTGCTTGTGGCTGAGTGCCTAATATTTTTTCTGAAGAACGACCTTGTTGGAAAAAACACTATTCTTCGATCTTATTTGAATTAAATAGATCCCATCTGCATAATTGCTCAAATCCAGCATTGAAGAGAAATTTTCACTTGTAAGAGCCGAATTGATTTTCTGAAGTTCTTTTCCCATAATATCTATGACTGAAATTGTAATGTCTCCCGGATTTAAACCAGTGATGGAAATATTGATAAGATTGTTAGTAGGATTGGGGTATACGTTAATCGATGGCTTAGTCAACTGAATATCTAAAGTACTCAATGGGCAATTAGCTATCTGCAAAGCTTTTTCAAGAACCTCATCCCGATGATGTCTGATTCCAATAATAGTTGGGTATACAACACTATCCGGTTTTATTCCAATGCGCTGAGTGCTGTCCCCATTAGGGTAAAATACCCCTAAGCCGGAATACCCTGTTTGCAGGTCCCTGCTTAAGTCATAATACGAAACATCCCCATCGGCACCAGCTGTTTGATTCCCGACTTTGATGGCATTGGGCATGGCCTGCAAAACCATACATGAAAACTCTGCCTGACTTTGAGTTTCTTCATTAAGCAATATAATCACTTTACCCAGATAAGGGTCTGGGTTACCTGTTACACCAGTTGAATCATTAAGCCAGAAAAAAGTACCCGGATAAGAAGTATCAGGGATCATAAACTTAGCAAAACAACGAGTTCCCGAATAAATTAAGTTAGCGATATCCAATGAAGTAGAATTAGGATAATCTCTTAAATCAAAAATAATTGCCGATTTATTATGCAAGGCAGTATACATGGCATTTACTTCGGAGGGGTATAGTCTACCCATATTAACATAGCCAATATTGCACCCGAGCGAGTAGTAGGCATTTAGGCCCAGGGTGTCATTCGGAAAATAACTGTTTTGAAAGTAATTGGTGTACGATGAGGCGTCTCTCACCAGGGTATGCGTATGCATCGCTCCAACGCTGTCCTGAAATGTAAAAGAGGGATATTCATCAGAGCCTGCCAACAAGAAACGTGACATAAACCTGTGGAAAACAGCCTGGTTTCCAGCTGAGATATATGGACGTAAACTATCTTCCAGATAAGTTGCTGTACGGCCATTAACAGAAATGAAAATATCTCCTACAGAAACAAGAGGGTATCCGGATTTCACCACGACATATTGCCCCTGAATATATCTTAATACTAGTGCAGCACAAAATGCACTGGCCGGAAAGTCTTCACCCCATTCACTAGTAAGTCCTTCCACATGGGCATCATTCAGCCCGCCATTAATCTTCTTAAAGACTCTATAAAAAGAATCTAAAGTTGAGGCAGAGTCAATTCCTATAGCATTTCTATAAAGCGTTGTATCCCAGGAAACAGACAATACATAATTATAGGGGTTGAAGTAGTTAACAATATTCCAATGCTTAAATAACAGTAGTAACCTATGCGCTTCATTGGGATAGTGTAAATACAAGGAATCATTAATCATTAAGCTATCATGTGGAAATACCAATAAGCTATAATTGGATCCCGTGTAGGAATTGTTATTAACCCAACACTCTCCATGCGGTCTGAAATTATTCTTAATCGTATCAAGGATTATTTTTACATCGGAACGAAAAACAGGGTCATTGATCCATCCGAAACTTCTGTTCCGTTTGAGGGCTGGGGCAATTGTATCGGGCAAAATTCCCGGTACAATGGCCATGGGGCCGGCAGCAATCAGCAAGGTATCAAGAGCATTGTTGAAATCGCTATTGGTCACAGCATTCTGAATGGATGGCAAACGAGCTATTAATACACTGTCCCAGTTTACCTGGCAGGTACTTACGCCGGAATGGAAATACTTGACAAATCCCCAGACCTTGCAGGTATAATACAGTTTTTGCTGATAGGTTGGGTTTTGGGCCTGGATAATGGTATTAAGAGAAACCAGTAAGACCAGTACTCGTAGATATCTTTTCATTTTGAAGTATAACGGCTATCCATCAAATGAGTACTGTATTGGATTTGATAATTAAAGATATGAAATTTTATTGTAGCCGACTAATGCGGATTACAAATCTGCACAAGCACTCATGAAATTTATCACGGATTGTAAATGCAGGAGCGTGCTTACCAATTACTAAGGGAA
>Ga0206962_1051_pt1 | contig 44418 bp, 41 predicted proteins | sample Alteio_BWOrgHeat_27_FD_153241 | JGI IMG/M metagenome (GOLD analysis project Ga0206962, IMG submission 153241) | Enriched cells from forest soil in Barre Woods Harvard Forest LTER site, Petersham, Massachusetts, United States -... | ecosystem: Environmental > Terrestrial > Soil > Temperate forest >...
AAGATGGCTATGCTAACATTGAGGCACAGGCAAAAGCGCAAGAAGATGATATGGTTGTAACTAAAGCAAAGATACAGGACGATATAAAACAGGAAAATATGTCATATGGGGATGCGGTTAAGTTGTCACAAAAAGTACAGGAACTCGCTAATGACCAGGAAACACTTAAGAACCAAGAAGAAAATTATGTGCCTACAAGGAAATCCAAACTTGAATTAGACGTTACGGGCATAGGACTAGATGTATTTCTCGTTGGTGCGGGGGTCGCGTTTGCAGCTAAAGGTGCGGAAGTAATAGGTGACCTTAAAGTTGCCGACAAATTACCTACACCAGGAAAACAGGGTAGTGGTAATAAGAAAGTTACTCCTAGTATTGGATAGTTAATTATCGTGAGTTAGGTCATCCAGCCGCGCGATTCGCTGGTAAAGCTCAAAGCTTTTATCAAGCAGTTCACGCATTTCTTCCGGTAAGATTGATTCCGCCTTAATATGCTGACTCAGGCATACATCACGACAATCGAGCCGATATTCTTCATTCGCTTCCGCGCTTGTTAATTTGCCTATGAAAACGGCTTTGCGGGCGAGCAGCCACGCCATCACGCAGGAAAGCCGCATAGTGATACGCGACATTTCACTGGTGTACATAATCCGCTCGCGTTCGGTTAAAAGTGGTTCTTCTGTTTCACGCGCTTCATAAAAATATTCATGTGCCTCGGCCAGCAACATGAGGGTTTCATCGTAAAGGCCGGGAAGAATGACTACATTTTTATTGTTCATAAAAATAGAGGATTAGAGTTTAAGAGTATGAGAGTCTAAGTATTTACTATATAGATAATAATTATAAACTCTATATTCTTAAACTCTTAAATTCTTATACTCTAACACTCTACTTTTATGACTTACGATCAGCATAGTGCCTCTGATCCCACTATTTCAGCCTGGGTTTCGGCAAGTGCCGGAACCGGCAAGACCAAAGTATTGACTGATCGCGTTTTGCGCCTGCTGCTTGCTGGCTCTCCTCCCGGAAAAATTCTATGTATTACCTACACTAAAGCCGCAAGCGCTGAGATGGAACAGCGCATTGACGAGCAGCTTGGGAAATGGGCAATTTGTTCCCCGGAGGAATTGCTCACAGATTTGCAAGAATTAACCGGCAAAGCGCCGGATACAAAAACGCTCAAACGCGCACGTCAGCTTTTTGCACGTGTGCTCGATGCTCCCGATCGCATACGCATACAAACCATTCATGCTTTTTGCCAATCTGTGCTCAAGCGCTTTCCGCTTGAGGCGGGTGTTGCCCCTCATTTTACATTGATTGACGAACAAACCTCAGCAGAACTCCTTCATGAAGCAAAAATGAAATTATTCAGCGAATCATGTAAAAGTGAAGAAAGATCTGTGGCGGAAGCCATATCTGCGCTTGCCAATATGGTTAGTGAGCAGACGATAAATGAACTTATCGCCAATATTATCGAGGATCGCAAAAAATTTATTACCTGGTTTGAAAGCAAAGATGGCTTCGCAAAACTGTGTGAAGCAGTTTATCAAAAGTTAGGGTTACATTATGGGGTTTCTGAGAAAGCAATATTTACTAAATATTTTAACTATACGGAAGCCGAGTTAATTTCGCTGAGGCAGACTTTGGTGGTGCTATCTCAAGCAAGTGGTAAATCGGACCAAGTGACACATGATGCCCTTCGTGACTGGCTTGAATCCTCGCAGTCATCGGATAAGAATGCATATATTGCCGCATATCTCACGAAAGAAGGTGAGCCGAGAAAAAACATATGTACGGTTAAGACTGAAAAAATCAGAGAAATATTGCTTGCTGAACAAAGCCGCGTATACAATTTTTTCAGTGAAGTAAAATCTCTAAAAATTGCTGTGGCGACATGCCACGTGATAAAGCTTGCGGAAGCGCTGCTTACTATTTACCGGCGTTTAAAAACTTCCCACGGGTATCTTGATTATGACGATATTATTTTAACCACCGTAAATTTATTGCATAAAAACCCCGTATCATGGGTGCTGTACAAACTCGACGGCGGTATAGATCACTTGCTGGTCGATGAAGCGCAGGATACCAACCCTGAGCAATGGAAATTGGTGGATGCGCTTACAGGCGAATTTTTTGCGGGCGAGGGAGCTAAGACCAAACAAAGAACTGTGTTTGTGGTTGGTGACGGCAAACAATCCATATTCAGCTTTCAGGGCGCGGAACCTCTTGAATTTGAACGTATGCAGAGCTTGTTGCGCAAGCGCATAACGTCTGCTTCCGAGGAGTTTCGTAATGTTAACCTTGAGCTTTCCTTTCGTTCAACTGAGCCAGTACTTCAGGCAATTGATGAAGTGTTTGGACGTGATGCGGCGCGTGATGGATTGATTTTCTCAGAGCATGTTATCACGCATCAGGCACACAGAAAAGGTATGGCGGGCAGGGTAGAAGTCTGGCCTCTTGTGGAGGTTGAAAAACAGGAAGAACTCTCTGCCTGGCACATAAGCGATAAAGCCATATATATCTTAAAAGCAGAAGCTATTTGTGCAAAGAATATTGCAGAAACAATAGCGGGTTGGTTGCGTGATAAACGCAAACTTCTTGCAGAAAATCGCCTTGTTACTCCTGGTGACATTATGATTTTAGTGCAAAGGCGCGGCTATTTCTCCTCTGCGCTTTTACGTGCGCTGAAACATAAAAATATTCCTGTCTCCGGTGCTGACAGACTCATTTTAACCGAGCATATCGCTGCCCAGGATTCTATTGCTTTGGCCGAGTTTTTGCTATTGCCTGAAGACGATCTGACATTGGCAACAGTACTTAAATCTCCTTTTATTGGCCTTTCTGAAGAGGAATTATTTGAACTGGCTTACGACAGAAAAGACGCGTCGCTCTGGCAAAGGCTCAAAGCAGAACCTAAGTTTAAAGCAGCCCATGATTTTCTTTCAGATTTGCTAGCAAAAACCGATTATCTGCCGCCGTATGAATTATTTTCTTATATTTTTGAAACTAGGGGTGGGCGCAAAAAACTCGCAGCGCGTCTGGGAAATGAAATCGACGATCCGCTCAATGAGTTTTTAAACCTTACTCTACAATATACTGATATTCATCCGCCGTCTCTGCAGAGATTTCTTGAATGGCTCAAGTCCGGTGTTACTAATATAAAGCGTGACATGGAAAAAGCACGCGATGAAGTGCGGATAATGACCGTGCATGCAGCAAAAGGGCTTCAATCACCCATAGTTTTTCTGCCAGATACTACACGATTGCCGCGCAGTGATAACGGAATATTATGGAGTGATCTGGAAGAAAATATACCTCTGTGGCTGCCTTTTTCTGATATGGCAGAAAAACATAGTAGGGATTTAAAAGAAGTTTTACGTTTAAAAACTGAACGTGAATATCGCAGGCTGCTTTATGTCGCTATGACCAGAGCGGAGGATGAGCTTTATATCTGTGGCTGGAAAGGTGACAAAGCCGTTTCGGAAAAATGCTGGTACGAACTTATCAAGCAGGCAAGCGATACCTGGCAGGAAGAAGACGGCAAAAAAATTCTGATTTCAGCACAAACGGCTCCTTCAAAAACAAAGTCTGTGACGCCTCAAAAAAATATCAAACTTTCATTACCGGAATGGATAAATAGAGCAGCCAAAGATGAGCCAACCCCTACTAAGCCACTCGCACCTTCGCGCATGGAAACAACGGGCAATGTGCTGTCGCCTCTCAAAAACCGGCATTCGCGGGCACGCGGATTGCTTATTCACCGGTTGCTGCAATATCTGCCAGACGTGGATGTAAAAGATCGCAAATCCATCATGGAAAAATTCATTACCCATTTTGGAAATGATTTTTCTGCAAGCGAACAAGAACAGATAGGGCAGGAGGTGCTTGCCATCTTAAACCACCCAGAATTTGCTCCGATATTTGGAACCGACTCCATAGCAGAAGCGCCTATTTCTGGGGTAGTACAGGATGCGAATGGTAAAGTGGTTACGCTTGCCGGACAAATTGACCGGATCGCCATTATGCAGGATACGGTTTATATTATAGATTATAAAACCAATGTAGATGCATCCGAAACCGAATCGCAAATACCGGGAGCGTATATAAAACAAATGGCAGCTTACCGCGCGCTTATTGCACAAATTTATCCGGATAAAACCATAAAATGTGGATTGCTGTTTACTGCAATTCCCAAGTTGATGGTGCTTTCTGATATTTGAAAGCGATGAATTTTTATTCTTCCAGAATTTTAGTTAAAGGGCGTCTTGGTACTGTATTTATGTCATAATTAATAAACGACATGAGCAACTGAAATCCTACGATGATAGGAAGCGCTGCAACCATTACAGTGCCTGCGGTAGCCGGTGGTTCATTGAGTTCGCTGATACCCCAATGGGACAATCCGTAAAAAAATCCAAATAGCGTTAAAAGAATGCCAAATAAAAGTTGCAATGATGCCAGCGAAAAATTACGCAGGTAATAATTATAGGCAATTCTTTTAATAAAATTTACGGCATTTCCTTTAATAAAAGGAAGTATATTTTCAGAAATCTTAAGATTGCTCTGTTCATTGCCGTATTTTGCATCAATCGGTATATCTGCTACGACCGCGCGAATAATATTCAGTCTGAACAAAATATCGGATTCAAAAAAATATCTTTTATTTATTCGCTCCAAAGGCAATTTCTGAAGTACGAGTGAGCTTATCGCTGTAAACCCATTTGTTGGATCAAAACTGTTCCAATAACCACTGGAAAGTTTGGTAACCAGAGATAGTACAGCATTACCAACAAGACGGGATTTCGGCATATTTCTCAGGAAATAAGGATTATAGAAACGATTTCCTTTGGTGTAATCCGCTTCCTTATGAATAATGGGCAGAACAAAATTTTTAATTTTACTTGCGTCCATTTGCCCATCGCCGTCTATTTTTACGATAATCTGAAATCCTTCTTTAAACGCCTTTTTGTAGCCTTCCATAACCGCGCCGCCTACCCCAAGATTTACCGGGTTGAATATCACTTCCACTTTAGGGTTAGCACTATTGGTCAAAACAAACTCGCCGCTTTTTTCTGGGCAGGCATCATCAATAACAAAGATTTTTTCCACATATGCAGGAATGGATGCAACCACATCCAGAATAAAACTTCTTACTTTAAAGCAAGGAATTACTACCGCAATTCTAGTATTTGTTAAATGAAGCTCTGCCATTTTGTTAGACCTATTTATGCTGAATATAAAGCATCCGCACGTTGTTTAAAAGCCATGACCATTTTGGCAGAGGCTTTGCCAAAGAGCAAACCAATTACGGAATCGAGTAACCGCGAGCGGAATTTAAAGGAAAGCGTCAGCGATATTTGTGTGCCGCCTTCAGGAAGAGGTGTGAATTTCCAGTGATTTTCAAGCGATTCAAATGGGCCACGCACGAGCTTTACATCTATATAGCCGTCGTCGGTGTCGCTCTTGGGTTGCTTGAAGGTTACTTCGGAGACATAGCTCTCGGTGATATGCTTAAAGCTAATGACCAACTCAGCAAGCAAGCGGTTTTCCCCGCGCTCCAATATACGGCTTGCGCGGCACCAGGGCAGAAATTCGGGGTAACGTTCAATATCAAGCACCAGATTGGTTAGTTGTAGTGTTGAATAAGGAGATTGTTGCGTATCATTATAATTGTGCATGGAAGAAAACTAGCATAAGAAAAAAACTCTTCAATAGACATCGCATCTTATGAAAACATCACTTTTTGATTTTGAGCTACCACCGGAACGCATTGCCACGGAACCTGCAAATCCGCGTGATGCATCGCGTATGCTGGTCGTGAATGACAAAATCCAGGATTCCAAGATTCTTGATTTGCCGGATTTTCTGAATGCGGGTGATGTAATGGTATTTAATAATACCAAGGTAATTCCGGCGCGGCTTTTCGGCAAACGCGGTGAAGTAAATATCGAGGTGACGTTACTTAAGGCGCTTGGGCATGATGTGTGGCAAGCATTCGCACGCCCCGGAAAAAGGCTAAAGATCGGTGATACGATTATTTTTGGCGAAGGTTTTTCTGCTACTGTCATGGCAAAGCACGAAAGTGGCGAGGTGGGTTTGCAGTTTAAAAGCGCAAATTTTTTAGAGTCATTGCACAAATTCGGAACTATGCCATTGCCGCCCTACATGAAAAGGGAGGCGCAAAATAGCGACAATCAGAATTACCAAACTATCTATGCAAGCCGGGAAGGGGCTGTAGCCGCGCCGACCGCAGGGCTTCATTTTACGGAAAGGCTGCTGAAGGCGTTAAAAGATAAGGGCATCAAAATTGTGTATGTGACGCTCCATGTGGGTGCGGGAACATTTCTACCAGTCAAAGCGGAAGATACGGACGACCACATAATGCACAGTGAATATATTGAAATATCAGAAGAATCAGCAGATATTATTAATAAGGCAAAGCAAGCGGGTAGGCGCATAATCGCAGTTGGCACCACGTCGCTTCGGGTTCTGGAGTCGGCAACAAACGCAAATGGCATAATTGAACCAGCGGCCAAAGAAACCGATATTTTTATAACGCCGGGTTATACGTTTAAAATAGTGGATGTACTGCTTACCAATTTTCATCTGCCGCGCTCAACACTTTTTATGCTGGTAAGTGCATTTAGTGGTTTGAATAAAATGAAAGCAGCGTACAGCCACGCCATAGAACAAAACTACCGGTTTTACTCCTATGGCGATGCCTGCCTTCTATTTGCTAACTTATAATATATCTTATTTTCCATAATATATATTATACGATAATTATATCAGTAGATATTGACCTATAAGGCTTTTCTATAGTAGCCTTTCCCTATTACTCTCCGCGTTCCTCATACATAAAGTGATTCCAATGCCAAAACGCGCCATCAAAGCCATCTCCTCTGCTTTTAAGGGTTTGTCCGAAGTTGGCAGGCTCCGTGCCGAAATCGAGCTACTCACCAGTTGCTCACGTGATGTGGTTTACCGCCTGCGTTACGACACAATGCAATATGTCTATATCAGCCCCTCTGTCACCAAGCTCCTGGGCTACAGCGTTGATGAACTCATGAAAATCAACATGCGCTCGCTTATTTTAGAAACCCGCATTGTCACTGATGGCATGAAGCCTGTTGAATCATATAAGAATTTAGAGGAAAACCGTAAAAAAGGTGCTGTACAGAAATGGCAGGCCGATTACCTGATGAAAACCAAAGATGGCCGGGAAATCTGGGTTTCCGACATCTCCTACCCATGGTTTGATAAAAAAGGCGCCATTATTGGCTCAAACGGCTCATTACGTGATATTACTGACCGCATGGCGGCGGCAAGTTAATAATTAAGCTTAAATTCCGAAATGTAATAATATCGTAACAATTATATGTTACACTGGTGGCGTATGGAAACATCTTCGCCAAACGACAGAAGTACGGATATTGATAAGGCCATGGCCTCGTCCTCACCTGTGCAAGAACCAGGCGAGACAGATTTTGAACGCCTAAAGCGTGGCGCTTCTAATGCCAAAGATAAAGGCCTTAAAGCAATCGCAGGAGTTCGCGAAAAATACAAAAGATTTACACAAAAATCCGATCATGAAGGTGCAGTTTTTCTTGGCATGACGGTCTCCGGCATGTTGCGTGGTGCGCTTTATGGAGCGGTTGCCGCCATCATAGGCATTGCAATATTTAGCGGGCTTGCGGCTATTGGCACTACTTTATTTTTCTGTTGTATGGGTGCTGGGGCAATTGCTTATGGTATACGCGATTCACAGGGACATCTGGAAGATCGGATGAATGACAGAGAAGAGCGCAATGAAAAGAAAGTGAGCCCCGGTAAACTAGCAAACATCGATCGTGCACACGCGCAGGAAGTAGATGACGAAGTTGATGCTATCTTAGATAAAAATAAAGGGTTTCTGAGTAAGGAAAATGCCCGGCGTGAAGCAGCTGCCGCTGCACGTGGCCAACGAGAAGTATAGTTTACGGATAAATTCTCTGAATCTTCCAGCTATTTCCATCACGTGTATAGACTTCGCGATCATGCAGGCGGTACTCACCTTCCTGCCAGAATTCTATTAAATCCGGCTTTACGCGCCAGCCCGACCAATGTTTGGGGCGTGGTGGCGGATTTGCTTCCGAATATTTTTTCTCTAGCTCCGCAACTTTATCCATAAGCACTTCACGTGAAGCAAGGGGTTGTGATTGTTCGGATGCCCATGCGCCGATGCGGCTAATAAACGGCCTGCTGTTATAATATTCATCGGCTTCTTTATCGCTCACCTGCTCTGCTTTTCCTTGAATGCGAATCTGGCGGCCAAGCGTTGCCCAATAAAAGCACAGAGCAGCCTGAGGGTTTTCTTTGAGCTCAAGTGATTTAGGGCTTTTCATATTGGTAAAAAATGTGAAACCACGCTCATCAAAGCCCTTCAGGAGCACTACACGCGCCGAAGGCAGCCCTGCTCTTGTTGCTGTCGCCAGCGTCATGGCATTGGGATTGATAATTCCAGGCTGGTTTTTTGCCGCCTCAAACCACTCGGAAAAACGTTCAATAGGGTTATTCATCATGGAAAAGATATAGGCAGTACCGTATAAAATTGTCCATAATTATATATCGACACCCATTAAAATAACGCTATAAATAACCCGCATACTAATACAAAATTGGAATTTCACTTATGTTCGCACGGTTTTTTGGCCTGATGTCCGCCGATATGGCAATTGATCTGGGTACTGCTAACACCTTGGTTTACGTAAAAGGAAAAGGCATTGTCCTCAATGAACCTTCAGTGGTTGCGATGGTGTTTGAGCGCGGTGTAAGCGTGCCATATGCGTTTGGCAATGAAGCAAAGCTCATGCTGGGTCGCACCCCTGCTAAAATTGAAGCCGTGCGCCCGTTAAAAGACGGCGTTATCGCGGATTTTAAAAGCGCGGAAAAAATGATTCAGCATTTTATTTTTCGTGTTCATAATCGTCGCAGCTTCACTGGCCCATTGATTATTATTTGCGTTCCTTCCGGTTCTACTCCTGTGGAGCGCCGCGCCATACAAGATGCAGCAGAGCGCGCCGGAGCCCGTGAAGTATTCCTGATTGAAGAACCGATGGCGGCCGCTATTGGCGCAGGCCTCCCAGTAACCGAGCCAACCGGTTCCATGATTGTGGATATTGGTGGTGGCACAACGGAAGTGGCTATTCTTTCACTCGGGGGCATTGTCTATGCGCGTTCTGTGCGTGTAGGTGGTGACAAAATGGACGAAGCAATTATTTCTTATATCCGCCGTTATCATAACTTACTCATTGGTGAAACCACCGCTGAGCGCATTAAAAAAGAAATCGGTGCTGCCTGCCCGCCGCTTGACGGTTCTAACGGCAAGACCATGGAAATTAAAGGCCGTGATTTAATGAACGGTGTGCCAAAAGAAATTGTGCTTAATGAATATCAGATTGCAGAAAGCCTGATTGAGCCCGTGAGCCAGATTATTGAGGCGGTAAAGGTAGCACTCGAAAGCGCGCCGCCGGAGCTTTCTTCCGACCTTGTGGATAAAGGAATCGCGCTCTCTGGAGGTGGTTCAATGCTTAAAAACCTCGATTATGTGATGTCACAAGCAACCGGCTTGCCAGTGTTTGTTGCTGAAGAACCGCTCAACTGCGTGGCGCTTGGCAGCGGCAAAGTTTTAGAGAACAAAGATGTATTCAAACACGTATTATTCAAACAAGATTAGACACCAATTATGGAAAATATTGAAATAGAGCAGGAAATTATTGCTGAGAAAAAGAGCATTTCGCATTTGCGGACGTTCATGATTTTCTTTTTAATCGCCGTTATTTTGGGCGCGTCTTATTCCTATTACCGCCTTAAAAAACATGGTGGCCGCCAGATGGTGGATGCTATCGTGTTCGATACCCGCCTGCAGAATATTGAAAATGCAATTCCCATCCACGAGAAACGTATTTTGAAGCTTGAAGATGATGCGAAAAAATCAGTTGTTGCTGCTCCCGCCACTGGCGCTGAAGCTGCAAAACCAACTGTGGATGTAGCTCAGTTGAATGATAAAGTTGCTGCACTTGAGAAGCAGGTTGCACAATTAAAGGGTGGTGGCGGCACTTTGGGTAAAGACAAAATTTATAGTGCTATTACCCTACTCTCTTCATTTCATCGGTTAAGCGATAAAGTACTTTCTGGCAAACCCTTTACTGCTGAATTATCTTCATTTCAGGAAAATTTTGCGGAGCCGGATAATAAAGTGGTAACCGATGCCGTTACTGCTTTAACTCCTTATTCGGAAAACGGGGTGCCTTCCGTATCGCAATTGCTTTCATCATTTGAAGATTCGCTCGATTCCATGAAAACCAGTGAATCATTGCTGCCGGAAAATGCTGGGTTCTGGCAGACATTGTTATTTAATCTTTCTCACATGATAACGATTCGTAAAATAGATAAAAACCAGACAGGAAACTCCATAGATGCAATTACTGGCCGCGCAGAAGATCATCTGGAACAGCAGGAAGTGGAAGCCGCAATCGTTGAGGTAAAAACCTTGCCGGATAATGTGCGCGGTAGTTTTGCCGCCTGGATTGAAGATGCCCAGATTAACACACTTGCTCCGAGTCTGATGGATCAGATTGAAGAACAAGTAATGAAAAAGGCCTTTGACGGTGCAGCTTCGCCAGATAAAACACCAGACAAAGAATAAATGATTCGCCTCATACTCATACTTGCGATTATTGCACTTGTGTCGCTAGGTCTTTCTTGGGTAGCGGATGAGCCGGGAAGTGTTGTTATTCACTGGTCAAACTACCACATAGAAACTTCTCTACTACTGTTGATAGCAAGCGTTGCGGTGCTTACATTGATATGCGCTATTATTTATTCACTTATTTTTATTTTAATAAGAAGCCCGCGAAACTGGGCGCGTTCGCGTTTGGCAAAACATCAGATGCTTGGGCTGGAAGCTCTCACCGAAACTTTTACCGCGCTTGCAACGCAGGATATCAAGTACGCAAAGAAATACTTATCGCGTGCGCAAAATTATCTGCCGCACCAACCACTCACCCTTATGCTTTCGGCGCAAGTTGCAAGGCTTGATGGCAATGAAAGCAATGCACGTCTTTATATCGAGCAGATGCTAAAGAATGAAGGCACTGAGTTTATGGCGCTGCGCAGTTTGATTGAAAGCGCGCATCGCAGTAATGATTATAAAACTGCTATTTCCCATGCCGAAAAAGCAATCGCGCTAAAGCCTAAAAATGCATGGCTCATTACCACGCTTGCAGAGCTTTATGCAAAATCATCGCGTGTGCAGGATGCGCTGAGGCTTCTGGAGTTATCCGCACGCAGAGGTTATATAAAAAGTGACGTATTTAAATATGAATACGCACAAATACTTTTTGAAAATGCAAAAGCCCTGGCTGAAAAAAATCAGCCTGACTCTGCTATTTCCACACTTATTGCCGCCTTAAAAAAGCAGCCGGATTTTACTGAAGTCACCCTGCTACTCGCAAAATTACTGACTGCAAATGATGAAACCAAACAGGCAATAAAAATACTGAGAGCTGCGTGGGAAAGAACACCAAGCGAAGAGCTTTCCAAAGCCTTGATGGGATGTGTGGATACAGCAGAAAAGCAGAAAAAATTTGCGTCACTGCTTCGTAAAATCGGTAAAATTTATCCTGAAAACAGTGAGAGTCAGCTGCTTATGGCAGAACTTGACATTAAACTCGGCGAATTTAATTCAGCGCGTGCGCGTTTAAAGCATGTGATCGCTGTAAACGAAACCGCCTACGCTTGCAAAGTAATGGCTGAATTAGAGGATGCGGTGGGCGACCACGAACAGGCGGCCTATTGGCTGAAGCGTAGTACTAACTATTGAGGTTTATCCGGCACCAGCTGTTTGGGTTCTAATTCTGCCGGATCAAATATAATTTCTTTGAGTTGCGGCTTCTGCTCAGTAGTGCCTTTTACTGGCGTTGGAGTAGGAACATTGACTGATTTAAGCGGCTTTAATTCAACTACTTTTGTTGGTTTTACGTCCATACCATCACTCGGCATAACATAGCCGGTTTTACCCTTATCGGTCTGATAGGCAACGAGACGCTTTTCCTGGCCTGGTATCGGCTCGCCGTAGCAAACAATATCCTGAAAGGAATTATAGCAATAGCGTGTTTGCGGGACAGAGGCCGGTTCCGGAGCTTTTTCCATGCCTAAGGGCTTGCGCACCTTTTCCCAGGTGAGGATTTTGCTGTTGGGATCATCGTCATTGCAGGCGGAGAGCGCCAGGCAAGTGGTTAATAAAGCAGAAAAAATTGATAGTTTCTTGTATTTCATGCCCTCTTTATACCATAAGCCTCGCGAATATAATCAAATATTTTAAAATAAATGGCCCACTGTCATAATTCTGTAACAGTATTATGTTAGAGTGTAAGCATAGAAAACTGTATTTGAATGGATTTATGAGCGATCTTCTTACCCAAAACATGATTACTAATCAGCTTGCCCAGTCTGCCCAGAGTCATGGTGAAAGGGGCGCGTACGAAACCGTCATGGATCTTTTTGGTAAGGCGACGGATTACTTAAAGCATTTAGCGGTTTCATTTGGCTTTGGTTCTGAGAAAAAAATTGGAACTGCAATCGGCGGCCAGCAGCAGCTAGGCAAGGTTGCTAATTTTACAGCTAAACTTCATGCCGATTTAGCAGAACTTACTAAATACCATAATTTTGTAAAAGGTTTCGAAACGGCTGGACCGCCGATAGAAGCTGGCACCGACCAATTCAAAGTTAGCAGTGGTAGTATGCCTGTTAACACCATGGAAGCCATAGTCAACCATAGATAAGCTTTATCTGTAGATTTGTTTAAATATTTCCTCAAATCCCCTTGCTATTTCTTCTATAATATGTATATTTCCCGCCTCTTTGCTCTATTGCAATGCATTTTGCGTGGAGCTTTTTTAACCCTAACCCTTTCGGCAGAGGTACTGCCGTTGACATTTTAAAATGTCTAAATCAGGAAATTTTAATATCATGCCACAGAATCTCGCTGCACATGCTGCACCCGAAACCTTTTCCGAATTTTCAACCGGAGAAAACTTTGCCGAACTCTTTGAATCCTACGTAAAGTCTGGCGAAAAGACCGAAGGAAGTGTCATCACTGGCGTAATCGTTGCTATTGAAAACGGTGACATCGTTGTTGTTGATGTAGGCCTCAAATCCGAAGGCCGCGTTCCTTTAAAAGAATTCTCCCAGAACGGAAAAGTTCCGGAACTTCTCGTTGGCGACGAAGTAGAAGTCTATTTAGAAAAACTCGAAAATAAAAACGGCGAAGCCATCATCAGCCGCGAAAAAGCGCTCCGTGAAGAATCATGGACCCGCTTAGAGCGTGCTTGTGCGAAAGCTGAGCGTGTTGACGGCGTTATCTTCGGCCGCGTTAAAGGCGGATTCACTGTGGATATCGACGGTGCAGTAGCATTCCTTCCTGGCAGCCAGGTGGACATCCGCCCTGTGCGCGATGTTGGCCCGCTCATGGGTATTACCCAGCCATTTATCATTTTGAAAATGGATCGCAAACGTGGAAATATCGTAGTTTCACGCCGTGCAATTCTTGAAGAATCACGTGTGGAAGCGCGTAACGAAATCCTCGGTAAAATCACTGAAGGCCAGACATTGGAAGGTGTAGTAAAAAACATCACCGATTACGGTGCATTCATTGACATGGGCGGCATTGACGGCCTGCTCCACGTTACCGATATTTCATGGAAGCGTATCAACCATCCTTCCGAAATGCTTCATGTTGGCCAGACAATAAAAGTTATGGTCACCAAGTTTGACCAAGAGAGCAAACGTATTTCACTCGGCATGAAACAGCTTGAGCAGAATCCATGGGAAAGCGTTGCTGGCAAATTCGTTGTTGGTCAGCGTTTCACCGGAACCGTTACCAACATCACTGACTACGGTGCGTTTGTAGAACTCGAAAAAGGCATCGAAGGCCTTGTGCATGTATCTGAGATGAGCTGGGTAAAGAAAAACACCCATCCAAGCAAGATTATCTCAAGCAGCCAGCAGGTTGAAGTAGTTATTCTGGATATCGATTCAGTTAAACACCGCATCAGCTTGGGCATGAAACAGTGCGAAGAAAACCCATGGGCAGCCTTCGCAACCAAACATGCTGTTGGTGACCTCATTGAAGGTACTATCCGCAACATCACCGATTTCGGCTTATTCATTGGTCTTGATGGTGATATTGACGGCCTTGTGCATCATTCCGATATCAGCTGGACAGAGGCTGGTGAAACGGTAATCAAGAACTACAAAAAAGGCGAACAGGTGAAAGCCAAAGTACTCGCTATCGACGTTGAAAAAGAACGTATCAGCCTTGGCATTAAGCAGCTGACTGATAACGTAGCAGCAGGTGGCGCACTTGATGGCATCGAAAAAGGCAGCGTAGTTACCTGCGTAGTAACTGCCCAGCAGGAAAGCGGTTTGGAAGTGAAGATAAACGATACAATTACTGCGTTTATTAAGAAATCCGACCTTTCCCGTGACCGTCAGGAACAACGCCCAGAGCGTTTTGCCGTAGGTGATCGCGTAGATGCTAAGGTGACCAATGTTGACAAAACAGCCCATAAAGTAACCCTTTCCATCAAAGCACTCGAAGCCGATGAGCAGAAACGTGCGATTGAGGAATATGGTTCAGCTGACAGCGGCGCGAGCTTAGGTGATATTCTTGGTGCGGCACTCAGCGATGCTGGTGCTAAAACGAAGAAAAAGGCTAAAAAAGCTGAGTAACAACGAGTGTTTGTGGCTGGTGGATTCTTCCATTGGCCACAATTATCCAACCTAATGAGTATTCATAAATCATCATGTCCCTAAACGCAGATACCCTCCTTGACCGCATTCGTTTAAAACAGCAACTCACCAAATGGCGCCTCATTGCCATCGTCATTGCCTTAATTGCGGTAGCTACTTTATTTGAAAAATCTTCATTTTCTCCGATAAAACCGGATTACATCGCCCGGATTACCGTTAGTGGCATCATTACCGATGATCCTGAGATGACTAAATTAATTAAAGAAACTGCAGAAGACAGCCATGTAAAAGCTGTGCTTGTGTGGTTTGATACCCCTGGCGGCAGCGCAGTTGGCGGACAACAAGTATATCTCGATTTGCTGAAACTTTCCAAAAAGAAACCAACCGTCGCTGTCATGCGCACAGTTGCGGCGTCTGCGGGCTATATGGCAGCGCTTGGCACTGATCATATTATTGCCCGTGAAGGCACTATAACCGGCTCTATCGGCGTTATTATGGAGGCATTTGAAGCCACGGAATTGGCACAAAAGGTTGGTATTAAGCCTATCACCATCAAATCCGGCCCTAATAAAGCTTCTCCTAACCCAATGGAAAAATTAACCGAAGAGCAGGAAGTTGTTTTACAGGGTGTCATAAAAGACTTTTTTAACTGGTTTGTGGGTATTGTGGCAGAACGCCGGAATTTACCATTGGAAACAGTTGAAACCCTTGCTGATGGCCGTATTTATACTGGTCGCCAGGCTTTAGATGTGAAACTCATAGACCAGATTGGTGGCGAAGATGAAGCCGTAGATTGGCTTGAGAAAAACAAAAAAGTGGCACATAGCCTTGAAATAAAAGATGTTAAGGTAGAAAAAGAGCCTTCCAGCCTGTTTGAGCAGCTTACACAGCTTGCAAACGGAAAAATTGGTGCAAGGCTGTTACAAAAGCTTGACGGACTCGAATCAATATGGCAGCCTAACTCCCTGTAACATAAAATAATAGGTGTAGACACTATGACAAAATCAGAGCTTATCCTTCGCCTCTCAAAAAAGTTCCCTAATCTGTATCAGCGCGATATTGAAAAAATCGTAAATTCCATACTGAATGAAATTTCTTCCGCGCTCAAAAGCGGCGGTCGTGTTGAACTCAGAGGCTTTGGTGCATTCTCTATTCGCAAACGCGAAGCGCGCATTGCCCGTAATCCTAAAAACGGCAAAGAAGTACGTATTGGCGAACGCCATGCGATTTATTTCCGCACCGGCAAAGAGTTGCGCGAGAAGATCAATAAGTAAGATTAGAAATAGGGAATCAGGAATACGAGAAATATTCCGTTCTTTCTATTTCCCGAATTCCCTTTTTCTCATATTATTGTAATCTCAATGCTTAGAGCACTCGTAAAAATTCTCAGATTCACGTTTTATGCATTGCTAATCATCATTGGCATTACCTTTGCAGTAAGTAACCGCGCGAAAATTACGCTTACCTTGTTTCCCCTTCCCTACGAACTTTCGCTTCCGACTTTTTTGTTTGCAATACTTATTTTTGTACTGGGAATAATACTTGGTTGGTCGCTGTCGCATGTGAAGTTTTTTAAACATTCATTGATTCATAGAAAAACAAATGCCCGTGTTGCGGCAGTAGAAAACGAGCTTGCGGCATTGCGCTCTGAACAATTACTCAAGCAAAATCCTCCTTCACTGAAATGACCGGTACATCTGTAAAAATTTGCGGCCTCACTACACCCGAAGCGGTGCAGGCAGCGAGTGATGCGGAGTATAACGGATTTATTTTTTATGAAAAATCAGTTCGCAATATTTCTCCGGATGAAGCCGCAAAGTTAAAGATACACACCAAAGCGAAAACGGTTGCGGTAGTCGTTAATCCATCGGATGATTTTCTGAATAAAATTGTCACGGAGTTTAATCCGGATTATTTTCAGCTTCATGGTGATGAATCGCCGAAAAGAATCAGTGAAATAAAAAACAAATTTAAAAAGCCCATAATCAAAGCGTTCAATATAAGTGCGTCTGGGGATCTTGATGAAGTAACAACCTATCAAGACTCCGCCGATATGTTTCTGTTTGATGCCAAGGCGCCAAGCGGTTTTCCCGGTGGAAATGGAATAGTCTTTGACTGGAAAATTCTTGCAGGTAAAACCTTTAGCAAACCCTGGTTTATTTCCGGTGGCCTCAATATAGAGAACATTGCGAAAGCCTTACAGATAAGTGGCGCTACAATGTTGGATATATCTTCTGGCCTTGAATCTGCGCCTGGAGTAAAAAATCCGCAGCTGATAAGAAAATTTATAGATAAAGTTAGAAACATATAATGAGCAGTTCTTCCAAACCTAATGATTTTTCCGGCCCCGATAGCAATGGGCATTTTGGAATTTACGGCGGGCGCTATGTCGCCGAAACGCTGATGCCGCTCATACTGGAAGTCGAAAAAGCTTACGACGTGGCAAAGAACGATCCTGAATTCAGCAGAGAGCTGCTTTATTATTTTAAGCAATATATTGGTCGTCCCTCCCCGCTTTATTATGCGCCACGTTTAACTGCACATTGTGGTGGCGCAAAAATATATTTAAAGCGCGAAGATCTAAACCATACCGGCGCGCATAAGGTAAATAACTGCATCGGACAGGCGCTGCTTGCAAAGCGCTTGGGAAAAAAACGCATCATCGCAGAAACCGGAGCCGGACAGCATGGCGTCGCTACTGCAACGGTTTGCGCGTTGTTTGGCATGGAATGCATCATTTATATGGGCGCACGCGATATTGAACGCCAAATGCCCAATGTATTTCGCATGAAACTCCTCGGGGCAAAAGTAGTAAGTGTGGAAAGCGGCTCCAAAACCTTAAAAGATGCCATGAATGAAGCACTGCGCGATTGGGTGAGCAATGTGCATGATACGTTTTATTTAATAGGCACCGCTGCAGGCCCCCACCCCTACCCGGCTATGGTGCGAGATTTCCAATCGATTATTGGCCGCGAAACCCGCGAACAAATCCTAGCTACTGAAGGAAGATTACCCGATACATTGGTTGCCTGTATTGGTGGCGGCTCCAATGCGATCGGGTTATTCCACCCCTTCCTGCACGATGAAAATATCAAAATGATTGGCGTTGAGGCTGCAGGGCACGGAATCAATACCGATAAGCACGCAGCTTCCATAGGCAAGGGAAAACCTGGAATCTTGCATGGTAGCCGCACCTATTTGCTGCAGGACGATGACGGGCAGATAACCGAAGCCCATTCCATTTCAGCGGGGCTCGATTACCCAGGCGTTGGCCCTGAACATTCCTGGCTGCATGATTCAGGCCGTGTGGAATATGTGTCAGTCACGGATGATGAGGCGCTCGCGGCATTTCAGCTATGCAGCAAACTCGAAGGCATTATCCCTGCGCTCGAATGCAGCCATGCCATCGCGCATATTCTGAAAATCGCGCCGAAATTACCTAAAGATCATTTGCTGGTGATGAATCTCTCTGGCCGCGGTGACAAAGATATATTCACAGTGGCTAAAGCTTTGGGCGTTGAAATATGAGTGGCCGGATCGAAGAAAGATTTACAGCACTGGGGAAAGCAAAACGCAAAGCCCTTATCACTTTTATTATGGGCGGTGACCCAGATAAATCTACTTCAGCAAAAATTCTTGCGAGTCTACCAACGTCAGGCGCTGACCTTATAGAAATCGGTATGCCATTTTCCGACCCGATGGCGGATGGCGCCATTATCGAGGCTGCGGGTTTGCGCGCACTGGCTGCTGGTACGAAGCTCAAAGATATATTTGCAATGGTAACTACGTTCCGCAAAACCGACGATATAACCCCCATTATCCTTATGGGATATTATAATCCGGTCTATAATTACGGCATTGAACAGTTTTGCAAAGATGCAAAGCTTGCCGGAGTGGATGGTGTAATACTGGTGGATTTGCCTCCAGAGGAAGAAGACGAGTTCACCGTCAATGCAGAGCCGTATGGCATTCGGTTGATTAGGCTCATTACCCCGACGACTAATGATGCGCGCCTTGCACGTATTCTAAAGAAAGCCGGAGGGTTTTTATATTATGTGGCGGTTGCTGGTATTACGGGCACAAAATCCGCCGATATGGAATCGCTCAAAACCAGAGTGAACCATATTAAATCAAAAACTGCATTACCGATTGCCGTGGGTTTTGGTATTAAAACGCCGGAACAGGTGGCACACATTTCCAAATTCAGCGATGGTGTGGTAGTAGGCTCGGCTTTGGTTGAAAAAATTGCGACTCAGTCATTGGCAGAAGCAATGGATTTCGTAAAATCGCTGAAAAGCAATTTGGATTCTTCTCTATAACTCCTCGCCTCTTCTAAACTCCGGGCTAGCTTCGGCAGAGCATATTGCGGTAGCGACGCATCGCCGTATATGGGCGCGCCAGGGTTGCATTTATTGGCAATTCCGTATTCTATTCCGCTAAGGATTGCCTCAATAACACTTGCAATATCTGCATCGCTGCCTGAAACACGGTGTTCGATATGTTTATTGTCCATGGGTTTGTCTGGTAGGCGAATAGCCACCGTGCGGTTGTTAGTTCCCCAGCTTACTGTGGTTGGCGCGTTGGATTTGTCTGTAAAACGCAAGTAAGACGCTTGATTGGGTGCAAAAATAGCCATATTTGCATTCATCGTTTCAAACAAACCGCCTATGGAATAAAGCAGAATTTTGCTAAATTCGTCTCCGTCACGGGTAAAAAGATTTTTTTCGTTATCATCTTCCAAATGAATATGAATATGCAAGCCACTACCCGGCTCATTTGGGAGCGGTTTTGCCGAGAAATCCACATTGATTGAATAATCAGCAAAAGTCGCTTTGAGAAGCACTTTAAAACGCTCAGTATCTTTTATAATCAAATCTTTATCGGATGATGGCAAGAGTGCAATTTCGTACTGATCTTTGCCACGTTCCTGTTCAACCGAAGCCAGTGGAATATTGTCTTTAACGCATGCTTCTCTGATAATAGCCGTTACCTGCTCGGGAGAAAACTTAGTCCCTGCGCCATGCAGGTAAAACTCAATTTCCGTGGCTATGACTGCCCTAAGCAACCGATTGCAGCCACTCAACAAGTTTGCTCTTTGGCATCGAGCCAACTTTGGTGGATACAGCTTTGCCGTCCTTAAATAAAATCATGGTGGGAATACCGCGAACACCATATTTTTGCGGAGTTTCAGGGTTTTTGTCGATATTAACCTTGGCAATTACGAGTTTGCCTTCCATCTCCTTGGAAATTTCGTCGAGAATCGGGCCAATCTGCTTACAAGGGCCGCACCATTCCGCCCAAAAATCCACCAATACAGCGCCGCTGGCCTGAAGAACGTCTCTGTCAAAGTTCGCATCGTCTATGTGTAATGTCATAAAATACCCCTTAAATTAAGCTGTTATTTAATATGTAGGCTCACAATGACGGATCGTCAATACGCGAATCAAAATAAATTTCACACAATTGTCACAATACTTGGGAGGCATTTTATGGTAAATTCTTAGTTACGATAACTCGTTATATCAATATTTTACTATGACAGAAAACTTTAAGAAAACAGAGTATATAGCGTCAATTATAGATGACGTTAACATTCCTCAGTTACGATTAAACACTGTTTACCGGATGGGCAGCGATGAAACTCCTCTCTATCTTGTAGGTAGTGAGGTAGACGAAAACACATGTAATTTTAAGATATATCTCAAATATGAAAAAGGCAGCGGTTGGACTGATCCTGTTGATACTATATCCATAATTAATGCGCCGAATGATGAAGGGCTCAGGAGACTTATCACGGCTATAGCTGACTCAAAGGTATTTAAAATAGCCGATGTCAAAATTGAAAAATCTTTATTAAAACACAGTCACGGGCAAGACACAGATAGCTTGGTGGCTAATGATATAGGATTGTCACTAAATTATGATGATGAAGATGATTCAAAAACGAAAAAGTCAAATACCTATATATCAGATATACATAAGTTGGAATTACCGGAATATATTATCAGTCAATATAATACACTTAAAAATGAATTAGTGTCAGATACTACGTTAAATAACGACAATAAAAATAAGCCTGATTCTAGTAACAATAAAATTCCCTATAAACCAAACAATACAAATCAATCTTCCGCCTCCTCACAATCCCCAGATAAACTTGAGTTCGATACATCTGATAAGAAAACCTCAGTAGCCATAGGTGCTGCGGTTACTGCCGGGCTTGCATTTGTAGGTGCGCATCAGTTTGCTAAGTCAGAAGATGGCTCTACATCAAAATCGTGGGTATCAAAAGTGCTTCCTACAGCACTGACACTCACAGGCATAGCGGCTGTTGTTTATGCAGCGATAAATATGTGGGGTGGAAAAGGCCTGCAATTAAAACGCTAATTGAGGTTTAAATTCCAAACATACTGAGCATAGGCGAATCGGTAAGCTCGGCTTGCTTATCGGAGTAAAATCCGTTGAAATTGCTTTGCATGCTTTTGCTGTATGCACCAAGTCCACCAATTTCAATCCAGTCCCCTTCGGCAATATCAGAAGGAAGATTGAATGGCCCCTTCATGGAATCGAGCGAATCGCAAGTTGGGCCAAAGAAACTAAATGGTTCTGTTTTACCGGAGAACCCACCGTCTTTACGCAATGCGCGGGTTGGATAACAAAATCCGGGGTACCCAGCGTCAAACAAACTGCCGTACACACCATCGTTAATATAAAGTGCGTTGCCTTTGCGTAATTCTACTTTCACAACAACCGATCCGTTTTCTGCAACAATAGCGCGACCTGGTTCGCAGAATACGTCAAATCCTTTGTCAAAGCCATATTGCTCAAGAGCGGAGCTTATAGTGTCCATGTAGCTTTGTAACGCAGGCGGTGCGAGGTTTGGGTAGATGGAGGGAAAACCACCACCAACGTCAATAGAATCAACATTCACTCCGGCTTCATCAATTAACGTGCGCACCTTCGCAATGGCCATACGGTAATCATTCGGATCCATACATTGTGATCCTACATGGAAACAAACGCCGAGATTTTTTGCAACCTTCCGGCTCGCGCGCAATAATTCCACTGCGGCTTCGCCCTGAATTCCAAATTTACCCTGTAAGCTATAAGCCGCATTCTCATTAGGAACATAAAGACGCACGAACAAGGTTAGGTCATCCGCGTTGTTAGTCATCTTTTCGATTTTGGCAAGCTCATCCATAGAATCGAGTGAAAAACTACGTATGCCAAATTTATTATAGGCAAACATAATCGACTCGCGGCTTTTCACCGGATGCATATAATGCATGGTAGCGCCTTCGCAGGTTTCTGCGACAAGATTGATTTCGGAAAGCGAAGCTACGTCAAAATCTTTGATACCGGCATTAAATATAGTTTTAAGCGCAACAGGCTCAGGATTAGTTTTTACGGCATACATTACTTTGCCGGGAAATGATGATACGAACCACTTAGCCGCTATTTCAATAACGTGCGGGCGCATACAATGCACGGGTTCTGAGGGTTTCATGCGCTCAACCAAGTCGGCCACGGAGGCGAACTTCGGGAGCGACCCATTATTTATATGGGCATTATCTATAGGGGTTTTGGTACGGGGAAGCTTTGGCTGTGAAAGCTTGGTATCTATTAGGGCTAATTTGCCGCGACCTGCGCGTGCTTTTTTAATGGGTGTTGATTTGTTCATTTCTTATCATAATCCTTATATATGGGTTAAAACTGCTATGGAATGTGCGAACGAAAAAACATAAAATCCCTATTAGTTGTTAAAAAATAGTCCCCTATAAACCACGTATAGGCTGTGGATAAATAACGTAACTAATTGCCCATTACAGCAAATCCCCCTAATAATAAAGCATTTTTTTGCACTCCCACGCAGTTTTTTTCTTCACATGGTATTTTTAGTACTGTTTTTTACGAATGATGATAGGTAAGTTGGCCGACCAAAATATAATTCTAAAATAACTTTTATGTTAACTATCAAATTAAAACAACCAAGCGTAATACCCGGATTCAGCCTTACTCTGGGCTTTACTATTTTGTATCTTACACTGATTGTGCTTATTCCGCTTTCGGGATTGTTTTTTAAAACTGTAACCCTCAGTTGGCATGATTTTACGCAAACCATCACTGCCCCGCGTGTCATGGCAGCTTACAAAATAAGTTTTGGTATTTCATTTATCGCAGCGTTGGTGAATGTATTTTTTGGATTCATCGTCGCATGGGTTCTGGTGCGTTACAAAATCCCTGCTAAAAAAATTATTGATGCAATGGTTGATTTGCCTTTTGCTCTTCCCACTGCTGTCGCAGGCATTGCACTTTCCGCGCTCTATTCCGATCATGGCTGGATTGGTGAAATATTTGCGAGAGTTGGAATTCACCTTGCGTTTAACCCCGCAGGCATTGCCATAGCGCTTATATTCGTGGGGATACCGTTTGTGGTACGCACCGTTGAGCCCGTGCTGCATGATATGGATTTAGAGCTCGAAGACGCAGCAGCGAGTTTGGGAGCTAACCGTTGGCAGGTATTTACGATGGTGATACTTCCGCATGTGATGCCGGCGTTACTCACTGGTTTTGCCATGGCGTTTGCACGCGGGCTCGGTGAATATGGCTCCGTGATTTTTATTGCCGGTAACGTGCCGATGGTTTCTGAAATTGTTCCGCTCGTGATTATCACCAAGTTAGAGCAGTATGATTATGCCGGCGCTACCGCCATTGCGCTCACCATGCTGATTGCCTCCTTTATATTATTGTTCATTATAAATATGCTGCAACGCTGGAGTGGTGGAAGGATGCTGCGTTAATGAAGAGTAAATCCAACATCACAGAACCATTTCTCATTCGGGTTTTTCTCATCGTAATCGCGATAGGATTTATCGGGGTTTTTGTAGCCTTGCCTGTTGCTGTCATTTTTATCGAAGCACTCGCCAAAGGAATCGGTGCTTATTTTAATGAATTAAATAACGACAATGCCAAAGCAGCGATCAAACTTACTGTGCTTGTGGCCGCTATCTCTGTACCATGCAATATGGTGTTTGGCTTAGCGGCAAGCTGGGCTATTACTAAATTTGAATTTTTTGGAAAACGTTTATTGATTACCCTTATAGATTTGCCATTTTCAGTATCGCCCGTGATCGCTGGTCTTATTTATGTATTGCTGCTCGGTGCAAATAGTGTGATGGGAAAATGGCTGGACGCGCATAACATGCAGGTGATTTTTGCGGTGCCAGGTTTAGTAATTGCCACCATATTTGTCACCTTCCCTTTTGTTGCGCGCGAGCTTATTCCACTTATGGAAGAACAAGGAACCGAAGAAGAGGAAGCCGCCATCATGCTTGGCGCTAATGGCTGGCAAACGTTTTGGAATGTCACTTTGCCTAATATAAAATGGGGATTATTTTACGGTGTGCTACTTTCCAACGCCCGTGCGATGGGTGAGTTTGGTGCGGTTTCAGTAATCTCCGGCCACATTGAGGGCGTCACCAACACATTGCCATTGCATGTGGAATCACTCTATAACGGCTATAATTTTGTTGGTGCATTTGCAGTAGCGTCACTGCTAACTGTGCTTGCAGTGTTTACACTGATACTAAAGATGATTATTGAGTATTATTATCCCCACGAAATTAAGGCGGCACGCTAATGAGTATTCAAGTCAAAGGTATCAGCAAGCAATTTGGCGAGACGCATGTCTTAAACAACATCAATCTGGAAGTGCAGTCCGGTGAATTGATCGCGTTGCTTGGCCCATCAGGCTCAGGAAAAACCACTTTGCTGCGCATTATTGCGGGTATGGAAACGGCCGATTCGGGGACGATTATTCTGGATGGCAACGAAGCCATAAAGAAAAAAGTCGGTGAGCGTCACGTAGGTTTTGTATTCCAGCATTATGCCTTGTTTAAACATATGACCGTGTTTGAGAATGTCGCTTTCGGTCTACGCGTGCGCCCGAAGGATAAACGCTTAAGTGATGCTGAAATTCGCCAGAAAGTGATGAAGCTTTTAACATTAGTGCATCTGGATACATTTCATGACCGCTACCCTTCGCAACTCTCCGGCGGTCAACGCCAACGCGTGGCACTTGCGCGGGCACTGGCAGTAGAGCCCACCTTACTGCTACTCGACGAGCCATTTGGCGCACTCGATGCAAAAGTGCGCAAAGAACTTCGCCGCTGGATGCGCCGTTTACATGACGATATTCATATCACCAGCATTTTTGTAACCCACGATCAGGAAGAGGCGATGGAAGTTTCTGACCGCGTGGTGGTGATGAGTAATGGCAAGATTGAACAGGTCGGAACTCCTGGTGAAGTATATCATCAGCCGGTGAATTCTTTCGTGTATGATTTTCTGGGTAATTATAATGTGTTTGATGGCTGGCGCGATGAAGAAGGCAATGCCCATCTGCTTGAATATGAAGTAAAGGAAAATGATGTATCCTTAGTGCCGCCGGTAACCAATAAAAAAGGCTGGATGAGCCGTTACCCGGAAATTACGGGACTTTTGCAAAAGATTATTCCTTCGGTAGTGCCTACCCCACAGCCGCTTGTGCCGCAACAAACCAAACCTTCACCCAAACGCACTATTGCCGGAAAACCAGTAAAACTCTTCTGCCGCCCGCATGAATTATTTGTAGTTAAAACTCCTGATGAGAATGAATATATCAAAGCGACCGTATTGCACTTAAACCCGGCGGGGCCATTGGTAAAAATTGAAATGGAACGGCTAAGCGGTGAAGGCCTAACCGCAGAAGTTCCCAAAGATGTGATTGACAGGCTGGAGATTAAAAAAGGCGACCATATTTACGTCCGCCCTAAAAACACCCGACTCTTTGATGAATGATTACAGAATGTTAAATATTAAGCATTCTTTAATGTTATTGTGTTAGCATAAATTCCAAACAACAATGTAATATTATGGAAAACTTTTTTGGACATGCTTTTAATCTGAACAATTTTTCAGATGAGAATAAAAAAGAAAGAATTGCAAAACAAATTGGCAGCCCTGCGCCTGCGATATCTTCTAACTATTATTATACGGTGCATGATATATTGGAGGTAGCGACACAATTTAGTGATATCCCCAATAGATATTCGGATTTGTCAGGGGAATTTCTTAAATACTTTAATGATAATTCGGACACCACAAGATTCTTAATATGTAATTTGTGTGTTTTAAATGTTAGCGAATTATACAAACAAGATTATTCCACTGCTTCTAAGAAGCTACAAAAACGCGCATTTAATAATTTTATGAAATCCAAAGGCTATTCTGAAATTACTGCCTCTACCATAGAGGAAGCAGAAAAAATAATGAGCTATGGAATGTATGGACATTATATTGTTACTGAATTTGTTGAATTATTAAAAGAAAAATATGACTTAATGGCCGGTATAATTACGCACCCAAAGAAGAAAATAGGCGAAAAGAAAAAGGATGTATTATTGATTTGTTATCCAGAAGCGATGGTAAAGACTTCTGATAATAAATGGACGCAAAACAAAAAAGAAAATGCCGCTGCACAGTTTTTCGGAACGTGTGTTGCACTAGGTTTGATAGATGAAAGATTCTTAGACGATAACAATATAATGCTTGGCACTAATCACAGAAAAATATTATCCGTGATTGAAGAATTGAAAAATGATGGCGTGGAAAAAATATTTGATGTCCCCTTACATCAAGGGAAGAAATCTATATCAAGATAAGTAGTGGTTTTTAATTAGTAGTTTCAGGCTGTTAAAATAATAACAAATCGTAATAATTTCTTAACACATTCCTGATATACTAAACGCCATTGATATAGGAATTCACAATGGCGGGAAAACGATTAGCATTTACAGGGTTAGTGGTTGCCAGTTTATTCATGGGCGATAATCGTAAACAGCCCGTGAATATTGCAGCAAAGCCTAAAAAGGCAATAGCGCGGACTGTGCAGCAATATAAGGAAGAAAAACATCCCGTTCCGCTCATTGAAGGGCATGATTACAAGGACATACTGCAAAATCCCGATCTCATAGCTAATAACGATACTCTCATGGAAAAAGCTTTCCTGCTTGCAGCAAAACTTGATCCCGCTTTGATTCTACAACACCAGCATTTACTCAAACACAAGCTATATGCAAATGACGTATGGCGGGCAATGGCAGCTCACGCTGATGGGGCATTGCGCATCGTACAACAATTTAATGCCGATGAAGAAACTAATAAATCTCCCGAAGTAAGATTCGCCGTCCTCAAACATTTTGATGCTGCCAGTGATTTTGATCTGATAACCCATGGCATTCAGGAAATATTCATGGCGAACTATAAAGGCATATTAAATGATATGCTTAGCAAGCTCCATAAAAAACATCAGAATCTTACCGACATCTTATCCGAAGAACAGATGCAGCGTATGGAGACGTTTCTTGAAGCTGCTTGCGATAACGACCGGATTCAGGATGTGCTGAAATACATACCCAACGAAGAACTGCCAAAAATCGTCGATGGCATGGCAAAACAAATCTCCAGCGACGATCTTACTTATGCCGTGACCATTTCCGACATAATGCTCTCGCTACATGACAATACCAAAATGAGGGGGGTATTAGAAAACGCCATCAAGGATCATTATGAAAATGAATCCTCACAGGATAAAAAAGATGTGTTCGGATTTATTGCAGCTATTTATGCAAAAAATTCCCATGAAATTAGTCATGAGTTAAAACCCTTCTTCAAAGATACGATTGGCAATAATCCGCGTTATACAATCACTCCACTGGCTGGCATGACACGCGAGCAACTTGTCGACAGAAACGGTGATTGTAATCAGCTTATGGTGTTTGCCGATGATTTAGACAGCAGGAAAAGCCACAAGCATTGGGTGGATACTTACAAGACCAAGAAAATGAGAGAAGCCGGATGGTATACAGAAGTAGACAGCCTTTATACCCACATATACAATACCTCCGGCAAGATAGCGGTGCACATACGAGCCAATAATCCCGGTCATTATGAAGATGGGGTGGATGCCATAAAGAAAATAATTGCCAGTAAAAATGGAGAAATTAAAATATTTATAGGGCGCGGACACAGCTATTATGCAGGCGATGCAAGAAGCTTCGCAAACAAAAGTGTGAATTTTTACTGGGATGGTTCCTGCGGTGGCGAGAAGAATATTGTAAAAGACATTAAACACATAAATCCATTAGCACAATTTGTAGGAACAACCGGTATTGGAATGAAGGTAGTAAACGACTTGGGGCTTTCCTATATGAACAAAGAGATTGTTGAAAAGGGTGAGTTTAAGTGGAATATGATAATGAGAAAAATAAAATCCGTTGATTCTCATGGAAAAAAACATTATGTGACACCAGATATGAACTCCGATCAGGATTTAATATACGCGGTCAATAAATTAAAGTTACAGCCCAAGCCTCTGGGCGCTACTAACTATAATGTAAAACACCAGAATTTACATACGCGATAGATAAAATACTGGCGGCAGAACATTACCTTCCCTATAATCGTTTTATGCGGTTATTGTTCCTTCTCTTACTCTTCCCCTTTTCTCTTGTAGCGGCCGAAAGCCCGCCAGCGGAAAAGCTTGCACCAGTAAAACACATCATTGTTCTCTACCTTGAAAATCACAGCTTTGATAATTTGTTTGGCACATTCCCAGGTGCGGATGGAATTAGCGATGCCAGTGACAAGGCGATTCAGGTAGATGAAACGGGTACACCTTATAAAACATTACCTGTTGTCATGAAGGTCACCATGAATGGCAAAACTGCCGACTCGCGCTTTCCTTCCAATCTTCCGAATCAGCCATTTTTAATTAATAAGTATGTTCCCGATGACCAGAAAATCGGTGACCTTGTACACCGTTTTTATCAGTTACAAGCCCAGATTAATAGCGGAAGAATGAATATGTTTTCCGCAGTGAGTAACGCCGGTGGGCTAACCCAAGGTTACTACGAAGAAAAGAATTCCCCACTCTGGCAATATGCCAAGAAATATACATTACTCGATCATTTCTTTACCGGTGCATTCGGCGGATCATTCCTCAATCATATGTGGCTTGTCTGCGCCTGCACTCCGCAATATAAAAATGCACCTGCAGGTATTCGCGCAACGCTGGATGATAAAGATAATCTTGTAAACGACGGCGCGCTCACACCCGATGGCTATGCAGTCAATACCATAGAACCGTTTTACGAGCCTTACGATAAGAGAGCTTCGGATGCGACAAAACGCCTTCCACCTCAAATTATGCCAACAATTGGCGATAGGCTCACCGAAAAGCACATCGATTGGGCATGGTATAGTGGTGGCTGGCATGATGCGGACGCGGGCAATCCCGATCCATTATTTGAATTTCATCACCAGCCTTTTGTTTATTTTTCCAATTATGCGCCCGGCACCACTGCTCGCGTTAATCACTTAAAAGACGAAAGTGATTTTGTTGCTGCCATAGAAAATGGAAAGCTTCCACCGGTTTCATTTTATAAGCCAATTGGTAGTAATGACTTGCACCCCGGTTATGCGAACTTAAACGACAGCGAAGAGCATATATTTTCTTTGGTTAAGAAAATTGAAGCAAGCCCATTATGGAAAGACTCTGTAATTATAGTAACTTTCGATGATGCGGGGGGATTCTGGGATCACGTGGCGCCGCCTAAGGGAGATCGCTTCGGCCCCGGAGAACGTGTACCCACTCTAATAATATCCCCCTTTGCCAAACGTGGGTTTATTGACCACAATACTTACGACACTACTTCAATATTAAAATTAGTTGAGGACAAGTTTGGTCTTACACCACTCGGTGCAAGGGATGCTAAAGCCACAGATTTCATTAATGCTTTTAATTAAAGTAAACCAATTACTTAATCTGAAATGAAAGCGCGCAATTCTGGCCACCACCACTTTGTTCGGTAGAATATTGCATGACACCGGTAACATTTCCATTGTCATAACACGTGGTTGATGAACCAGGAGTCGCTGTGGTGGTAGGGTTGACACCGGAACCGGCACCAATAGTTCCTCCTCCTGCTGCCCAAACAGTATTACCAGCCAATGTTAAATTTAGATATTGAGCGATTACATTACCATATTGCGGAAGCCCATCATCAATCTTGGTATCAATAGCATAAGCCTGTGCAACCGTTAATCCCGGCGAAAGTGAGCCATCATAGATATAACCATTTGTAGCGATTTCATATATTGATGAGAGGCCAAAATAATTTAGATTGCTGGAGTTAGCATATACATAAACATAATTGGCATTGCCTATTTTAGCCGTTGGCAAAATTTTTGTGATATTGGGTGCGAATATAGCGCTTGTATATATGGAGTCCGTTGCAGTATTAAAGTTTCCTTCTATAAGCCCTGAATTTGCTGATAAATCTTCCCAGACCCATGCATTTTCTCCAGCACATGGCAAGCCCGCTTCTACAGAAGTTACGTAGGCATAACCCTGTATTATCCCATTACCATCCCCACGTCCCGCCGTTCCTGCGCGGGTTGGCAGTGTTGTAAAACCGTATTTTGTTACCATGCTGGCGCTGATATCACCTGGCAAAGCATCGTATTTTTGTTCGAACGTTTTTATTGCGGTGTTGTATCTGTCAATTTGTGCAACCTGAGCACGGATAGCGGCGGCATCTATTAAATTTTGTCCCACCAGCACTCCGCCTATAATCAGACCTATCACCAGCAGAACAAGGCTTACTTCTAAAAGCGAAAGACCCGATATATGCTTATTGACCATACCTTTTAAACATCAAGGTTGGAGACACTGAGTGCGTTATTGACGATGAAATCACGTCGTGGTTCCACCACATCGCCCATCAATGTCGTAAACACTTCCTCAGCATCTTCGGCGTGCTTTACTTCTACTTTAAGCAAGGTTCGCGCTTCAGGATTCAGAGTAGTATCCCACAATTGATCAGGATTCATTTCACCGAGACCTTTAAAGCGGTTAATAGCGGTACCTTTTTTGCCGATTTCCATAATAGCATCATAAAGCGCCGATGGGGTATGAACAGTTAAGTCAGCCCCTTTGCGCCCTAAAGTGATGGGTTTGGCATAATTTTCCATGAGAAATTTTGCATTAGCATGAAGTTCCCGTGCTTCACGGCTCATGAATAATTTCTCATCGAGCAGATAGCGTTCCTCAACACCACGTGAAGTGCGTGTGATGATAAAACCGGCAGCATTTAACAAACATTTCCAGCCACCACTGTCATTGGAAAGTTGGTTCATTTTCTCAACAAACGGTGCCACTTTGGCAAGTGCCGCCTCTTCATCTACATCCATATCAAAAAGGTCAACCAACGTTGCAGCTTCAATAATATGCACCGGAATACGGCGAGAAAGTGTTTTTATATAAGAAGCGGTTTTGGCGGTTTCCTTAATCCACCCGGCCAAAGCCTCACCATTTATAGTCTTGCCACTCGCAAGTTTAAGGGTTGCTTCTTCTAACGCTGATTTTACCAGATACGCTTCCAACGCTGCATCGTCTTTCAGATATGTCTCATTGCTACCACGCTTTAGTTTATATAGCGGTGGTTGCGCAATATAGAGATAACCCTTCTCAATGAGCGCAGGCATCTGACGATAGAAGAAAGTAAGCAACAAGGTACGGATATGTGAACCATCGACATCCGCGTCGGTCATAATGATAATTTTGTGATAACGCGCTTTATCAATGTTAAATTCTTCCGGCCCAATACCCGTGCCGATTGCGGTAATAAGCGTACCGATTTCAGCGGAAGACAACATGCGGTCAAAACGTGCGCGTTCAACGTTTAGAATTTTACCTTTAAGCGGCAAAATGGCTTGTGTGGCGCGGCTGCGACCCTGTTTTGCAGAACCGCCTGCTGAGTCACCCTCTACGATGAATAACTCAGATTTCGCCGGATCACGTTCCTGACAATCGGCGAGTTTCCCTGGCAAGCTTGCCATATCCAAGGCACCTTTGCGCCGCGTTAATTCACGCGCTTTGCGGGCAGCTTCACGCGCTGCGGCAGCTTCGTAAACTTTACCAATAATGATTTTAGCCTCTTGTGGGTGTTCCTCAAACCACTGGCCGAGTTTGTCGGCGAGCAGACTTTCCACCACCGGACGCACTTCAGAGCTCACCAATTTATCTTTGGTTTGCGAGGAGAATTTAGGATCAGGCACTTTTACCGAAAGCACACAAGTGAGGCCTTCGCGCGCATCTTCACCGGTGATGGCAATTTTTTCTTTCTTCGCGATACCGCTATCAACTGCGTAATTATTGACGATGCGGGTAAGGGCTGCACGGAAGCCTACCAGATGGGTACCGCCATCACGCTGGCGGATATTGTTGGTAAAGCACAGCATGTTTTCGTGGTAGGAATCGTTCCACTGCATGGCGATGTCGAGCGTCATGTTGTCTTTCTCGCCGGTGACAGCGATAGTTGCATGTAACGGAGCTTTGCTGCGATCAAGGTAGGTCACATAGGCGCTGGTACCGCCTTCATAATAAAATTCGCTGGAAACTGCTTCGGGTTGGCGGGTATCCTTCAATTCAATACGCACACCGGAATTAAGGAATGCAAGCTCACGCAGGCGATGTTCTAATGTGGTGTAATCAAAATCAAGAACATTCGCAAAAACATCTTTGGAGGGAAGAAAAGTAACCGCAGTTCCGCGCTTGCCATTGGCATCGCCCACTACTTTTAATGCAGATACCGCTGCGCCGTTTTCAAAACGGATGTAGTATTCCTTGCCATTGCGCCAGATATTCAGTTCAAGCCAATCGGAAAGCGCGTTTACGACCGATACACCTACGCCGTGTAAACCACCGGAAACTTTATAGGAGTTCTGGTCAAATTTACCACCCGCATGGAGCTGAGTCATGATTACTTCGGCAGCAGAGACGCCTTCGCCTTCGTGCATATCGGTTGGAATACCACGACCATTGTCGGTTACTGTGCAGGAACCGTCAGCATTGATGATAACTTCCACCTTGTCGCAATGTCCCGCGAGTGCTTCGTCCACTGCGTTATCGACGACTTCATAAACCATGTGATGAAGGCCGGAACCGTCGTCCGTATCACCAATATACATGCCGGGGCGTTTTCTGACCGCCTCAAGGCCTTTTAAAACTTTGATGGAATCGGCACCGTAGGCTGCATCTTCAGCAGTAATAACGGCTGGAATTTTTAACTCTGCACTAGTCATATAATCTTACACCCAAAAAAGAATTTACGGATTTGAAAAATAGGGAAAAATCACCTACAAACAGTTCTATCACGAACCACCGTAAAATCTAGGGTTTTTTACAAGAAAAGACGTAAAAATTTAGCCCCAAAACCAGGGGGTTGGAGATGAGGCTAAATTAGGTAAAAATAACGTGCTAAAATAAGCAATTTATGGGCAGTAAATACTAGCAGGCATGACCTCTTGCATTGTCCTTGATATATTGCTTTCCACCCTCTGCCATAGGAGCACTAAATTTCAGCGATATATCATCTATAATATCAGCAATTACTTCATTTTGGCTTTTATATGCCTCAAAAACTCTGGATTGCGGTTTTTTAAGTTCCGGAACCTCTTCAAGAAGCTTTCTTTTGAATTTTTCCAAAACGACGTCAATGGTTTTTTCCACTTCTATGCGAGCAGGGTTTGGCACGCGAGAAGTTTTGCTACCATACAGGGAATGATAGTCATTATATTTTTTGATAAAATCTACGGCCAACATCTTGGTATTATAAGAAATAGCAAGACCCCCAATATTTTCAATTTGAAAAGTAGAAGAGGGGATTATTTCTTCGTGCTCGTCTCCGATATCTGAACCCTGGTATACCCCATCTGGGTTTTTACTAAAACGCTTTCTTCTTTGTTCATTATCTCTTACATCGTCGGTTTCATGATCGCCCATAACACTCTCCTTTGTTTAATTATTCACGAACAACACTATACCATAACAAATGTTACAATTGTGTTAAGATTGCAGGATTTTTCCATTATGTATGTGGATAAAGCTGGCATCCAGCTCATTAAAAATATCCCTGTCCGTGCCAGTAAGCCAAGCCTGAGCGCCAATTTCCGCCAATTCCTCAAATAATGCGCTGCGGCGTTTAGCATCTAGGTGAGAAATTACTTCGTCGAGCAGCATCACGGGAACGCTGCCATGCCAATTAGCCCCTGCCCGTGCCTGCGCCAGAATAATGGAGATTAAAATCGCCTTTTGTTCTCCGGTAGAGCAATGCTCTGCTGGCATATTCTTTTCCACATGAATCGCTTCAATGTTGCAACGGTGAATACCAATCAGGGAACGCCCCGAAGCAGCATCCAAAGCGCGGTTGCCCGCAAGTAAATCACGGAATTTTTCTTCGGCCACCAAGGCTGAGTCTTCTGCCAAAGCATCCTCAACAATACCGGTAATTGCAAGATGCGCCTTAGGGAAGGAACTGCCAATAAGTAGCATTGCATTGTTCAGCCATTCAATCGCAGTCTTGCGTGCAACCGCAATAGCAATGCCATGTTCCACCATTTTTTGCTCCAGTGCCGAGAGCCATATCGCGTCACTTCCGCCCATCTGCAATAAGCGGTTGCGCTCACGCATGGCGTAGTCATAAGAATTCACGCGGCTGGCATGTTCACTATCAAAACTATAGACCAGCCGATCCAGAAATTTACGCCGCACGGAATTACCTTCCGAAAATAACGTATCCATTTGCGGAGTAATCCACAACACAGCGAAAAACTTGGCAAGGTCAGTGTGAGCACGGGCAATTTTGCCGTCAATTTTTACAATGCGTTTGTCGGCAGAGTCTTCTTTTTCTGAATCTCTGCCAGTACCAATCTGGACTAATCCTTGCGCGCCGTAAGCTTGCGCAGAAATGACCCAAGGTAACTGGGTACGGATATTATCCATGTCCGGTAGTTTTGCGCGAAACAGCCCACGCCCGGGAGTAAGCAGCGATATTGCTTCTAAAATATTGGTTTTTCCTGCGCCATTATCACCCACCAAAACAACCGGGCGCGAATCCACTTCAAGATGCACGTGGGAGTAGTTGCGGAAATTGGTGAGAGCAAGGTTTTGTAGATGGATGCAAGTGTAAGAGGCTTCTGCCAGTGTAGCAGTATTAAGCGCGGTATTGTTATTTATATGAGCTGAATTCAATTATTTTCCTTACTATAAATCACACCCTCATTGGCATAACGACATACAGCGCGCTTACATCGGCAGTGTCACGCACGAGCGCCGGTGAAGTTCCGTCCGCAAGTACAAATTGCACCATGTCGCCTTCCATCTGCGCCATCATATCAAGTAAATAGCGTGAATTAAAGCCAATTTCGACAGGTTCTGCTGCATAATTTACTTCTACTTCCTCAGAAGCGGCACCATGTTCGGGGCTGTCGGCAGAAAGCGTGAGTTTTCCTTGAGCAACAGAAAGCTTAATGCCGCGGGTTTTTTCCGACGCGATGATGGAAACACGGTCTACCGCGCGGGTGAAGGCTTTTCCATCTACTTCCATAATTTTGTCATTGCCACTCGGTATCACACGCTCATAATCCGGGAAAGTGCCGTCAATGAGCTTGGAAACGAGAATCGCATTGCCGCAGGTGAAGCGGATTTTGCTTTCCGACAGAGAAATATCAACATGAGTCACACCGTCTTCAGTGAGTTTTTTAATCTCACCAATGGTTTTGCGTGGAATGATAACGCCAGGCATACCGGAAGCACCAGCAGGAAGCGCTACTTCAATACGCGCCAAACGATGACCGTCGGTTGCAACAGAGCGAAGCACTCCAATACCCTGAGTTTCAGCCGCGTGCAGGTAAATTCCGTTTAAATAGTAACGGGTTTCTTCAGTCGAAACCGCAAAGCGGGTTTTGTCGATAAGCGCATTGCATTCCGCAGTGGTGATGCTGAAACTGAAAGGCAAATCACCCTCGGTCATCACGGGGAAATCTTCCACCGGAAGTGTGGAAAGTGAAAAGCGTGAGGAACCTGAACGGATAACCAATTTTGTCGCATCATTATTGCGTGAAATCTCAACCTGAGAGCCATCTGGGAGCTTGCGCACGATATCATAAAACGTCTGTGCGGGAACGGTGGTAAGGCCTGGCTCAGTAACGGTCGCTTTGGCGCGCTCTACCACGGCAATATCCATGTCAGTTGCGGTAAGATACAGCAAATCTGCGGCGGCTTCGAGCTTGACGTTGGAGAGAATGGGGATGGTTCCACGGCGTTCTACGACGGATTGTACATGGCTGAGCGCTTTGAGCAACGACGAACGTTCGATAACTATTTTCATAATTTCAGTCTCTTAAGTGTGATATGGCAAGAAATATAAAGAGGAGAATGATTAGAGGCAAGTGATAAGTTAATAATTGTTACAGAGGCTATTAGCCACAAAAATCGAGTTTTTAAAAGTCTATTTCCATTGGTAGCATTATTTATTCCGGATGATATATTGAATCTGCATTAATAAATAGGCAGAGCAATGTCCTTTAAAGTCGCCGTCATCCAATCCAATTTTATCGTTGGCTACACAGAAGCAAATCTCGAGCGTATCAAAGTTCTGTACGAAATGGCGGTTTTGTTAGGCGCAGACCTTGTAGTGTTTCCTGAAATGGCGATCTGCGGGTACCCTGCGGAAGACATCGTCTTTAATAAAGAATTTCAAAAAATAAATATGCAGGCCATCGAAACGCTTGCGCCCATTACAACACAAGGAGCAGCAATATTGATAGGTGGGATATATAGTGAAGATGACAAACTATATAATGCCGCTTTTTTGCTCGATGAAGGAAAAATATTATACAAGCAATTTAAATACCATCTGCCAAATCATGGGGTATTTGATGAAAAACGCACCTTCATACAGGGAATCATGCCTGAGCCAGTTGAATGGCGTGGGTTAAAGCTTGGGCTTTTAATTTGTGCGGATGGATGGCAACAAGATGTAGCAGAACACTTAAAGCAAAAAGGTGCGGAAATTCTTATTTCTGTCAATGCTGAGCCTTTCGAAGTGAATATTGCAGAAGACCGAGAATCTGTATCTTCTAAACGTGCTCAGGAAAATAACTTGCCGCTTATTTATGTTAATCACGTGGGCGGCCAGGATGATTTGGTTTTTGACGGCGGAAGTTTTGCGCTTTCTGCTCAAGGAAATATTGTCATGCGAATGCCGGTATTTAAAGACGATATACAAATCGTGCGTTTACACAAACGTGAGAACCAATGGGAACTTACACCTTCTATTGTAACTCCCAGGCGGCCTGATGAAGAAAATATTTATCAGGCAATGATGCTTGGGTTACGTGATTTTGTATATAAAAATGGCTTTAATGGCGTGTTGGTGGGTATGTCTGGTGGAATAGATTCCGCATTATCAGCTGCTATAGCGGTGGATGCTTTAGGAGCTGAGAAAGTACGAGGGATAATGCTCCCCTCACCCTTCACTTCGCAGGCAAGTACAGATGATGCCAAAAAATGTGCCGAGTTATTGGGTATAAAAATTGATGCCATCCCTATCGAGCAAGGAATGCATGCATTTGTAAATATGCTTGCTGCTGAATGTGATGATAAAGTACCCGATGTATTATCGGAGTCACATCAGACGCGTTTGCGTGCCAATATTCTGATGGCTATCAGCCATAAAGACAGGTTATTGTTGCTTAATACCGGAAATAAATCCGAGGTTGCCGTGGGGTATACAACTATTTACGGCGATATGTGCGGGCATTATTCCGTGCTTAAAGATGCCTATAAAACTACGGTTTATAAACTTGCAAATTGGCGAAATAGCAGAAGCCGCGTCATACCGAAAAATATTATTACGAAACCTCCCTCTGCGGAACTACACGCGAATCAAAAGGATCAAGATACTTTGCCAGCTTATGAACTTTTAGATAAAATATTATCTCTGCTGGTAGAGGAAAATCTTTCTGTAGATGAGGTGATATCGCGAGGTTTTGAAAGTACCGAGGTAAAACATGTGGCTGAAATGTTATTTTTTGCTGAATATAAGCGCCGCCAATCCTGCCCTGGTGTTAAAATAAGCAACATGGCGTTCTGGCGCGACCGCCGCTATCCTATAAGTAGTGGCTGGAGAGGCGAAAAACTTCCTCTGAAATTACAAAACTAATCGCGCTCACCCTTCATTAAGCCACGTTGTTCACGTTCCCAATCGCGCTTTTTAATGACATCACGTTTTTCATATTCTTTTTTACCTTTGCCAAGCCCTAGCAGTAACTTCACCAGACCGCGCTGATTGAAATACATTTTCAGTGGCACAAGAGTGAGTCCTTTGATTTTTATCTGCCCCAATAATTTATTGATTTGTTTCTGATGCAGCAGCAGCTTGCGTGGGCGTTTGGGTTCGTGGTTAAAACGATTGCCCGCCTTATATTCAGGAATATTCAAGTTAAATATCCAAAGCCCGCCCTGCATTTCACCAGCATGCGCATCGGAAATGGTCGCCCGCCCCATACGCAGTGATTTTACTTCGGTTCCGGTGAGGATTATCCCCGCCTCCACATCTTCTTGAATAAAATATTCATAGCGCGCCTTGCGGTTCTCAGCAATCAGCGTGCTTTTGGGCTTCTCTTTGCCATTATTCTTATTTTTGGGTTTTTCTGCCATTGCACCCTACAATAATCCCTTTACTGTCCGGCTTGCAGCTATTTTTCCTTCGGTGACATAGTCCTCGTGGTTATTATCAATATCATTCAAATCATAATAATAATTTACCATGAGCCCGGCAGCTTGTTTTAAGCCTTTCGTAGATGTATCGCCCAGCCAGTTTAGCCGTTTGAGTGTTGCGCCATTGGTTAAATGAAAATGAGCAACCGGATCGAGTGTAGTAAGTTTTTTCTTCTCATTGATTAGATAATGTGCAGCAAGACGCATGAGCACCGGTTTTACTTTTTCTTCAATTTTGTGCTCCTTATACCAATCTGTCTCCAGTAATGCGCCAAACCCTTTTGCAACATTGTCCGATTTAATAACACCCTTAAGCTCTTTGATTTCTTTAGGCTGGAACAGTTTTTCATCGCCTTTGGCAAGCTGAGGATCTAACCACATACGGAAATTCGGAATCGGTGATAAAGTAGAGAAATGTGTAATCTGCTTTAATTCACGGGTTATCTTATCCACCACGCGTTTAATCAGGAAATTACCAAAACTGATGCCTGCCAAACCTTTTTGCGCATTAGAGATTGAGTAGAAAATAGCCGTATCGGCATCATTGATATCCAGCACCGGAGTTGATTCATCAAGTATGGTCTGCACGTTGCCAGCAAGTCCCTTTGTGAGCGCCACATGCACAAAAATGAGGGGTTCATGAGGCATTTTATTATGAAAAAATGCATACACCCGGCGGTCAGTGTCCATGCGATTTTTTAAGTCATCCCAAGAGCGCACCTTATGCACGGCCTCATAAGAGATAAGTTTTTCCAAAATCGCCGCAGGGGAGTTCCATGTTATTTCCACAAGATCGAGAAGACCAACGTCAAACCATGCACCCAGAATATTTTTTAAATCATATTCCAATCCTTTGAGGCTAATATTCTTGCCAACAAGGGGAACCAAATCCGCGCGCATATCCACCAGAAATTTAAAACCATCCGGCAGGGAATTAAACTGACGTAATATAGTGCTACGCGGAGTAATTAAAGCTTCGCGTAAATCGTTCTCCAACTTCGCTGCATCTTTTTTATCTGAAGCTTTGAGCGCATCCACGGCCTTATTCAGCTTTGCCCGATCAATATCAAAATCATCAGCAAGCAGCTGCAAAAATTTTGCCCGCCCTGCTTCGGTGAGGTTAAGATACGTCTTACCCAATTCCACCGTTTGCGCACGCGCAGTGATTTCGCCGCCTTTACTATTTAAACATTCCTGCATTTGCTTACGTAAATGATCCATGTCTTCTTTGGGCAAACTTGGGCGCACCTCACCGGTAATCGCCATACGCGCCGTACCGCTTAACCCTCGCCAGGTGCGGAGCACCCCTAGCACAGTCTTTCGACGAAAATTTACAAGATTTCCATGTGATAATGACGACATTTAGAATCCACCCTTTGGTTGTATTTTAAGCCCCTGCAGAACTTTGCCAATATGATTTGGCAGATCTTGCGAGATGAGTCCAGTACCTTGCAGTTTTGCTGCTTCACCATGTATCCAGACTGCTGCACAAGCAGCCGCAAATACTTCCATTCCCTGCGAGAGCAATCCGGCAATAATGCCGGCAAGCACATCTCCCGTGCCAGCCGTTGCAAGCTCAGGCGGCGCATTATGATTTATCACCGCACGACCATCTGGGGCAGCGATTACGGTATCTGAGCCTTTTAAAACCACTACCGCATGTGACAAGGTGGCCGCCTGCAAGGCATTTTGCAGCCTTATATGATTAATACTTAATCCTGAAAACAATCTCGCAAACTCTCCTGAATGCGGCGTCAACACGCAAGGAGAAGCTATTGCATTAAATAAGCGGGCGGGATCATCGGCAAAGGAGGTAAGCGCATCCGCATCAAGCACCGTTTCCTTTTTTGCTTCCAGCGCCGCAAGCACCAGATCACAGGTTTCTTTACCAACCCCTGCCCCCGGCCCGATAATCGCCGTATTTTTGCGGCTATCTTCAAGTAATGTTTTCCAGTTGTCCAAAGTTTCCGTCATCAGCGATAAAGCGGTTGTTGCATAAACCGGAACATCACGTTCATTACAGACTATAGTTACCAACCCGGAACCTGTACGCAGTGCCGAAAATGCCGCAAGCTTTGCTGCGCCTGCGTGTTTTGCGCTACCACCTACCACCAGTGTATGCCCACGATGATATTTATTATGTTCCGGTTTTGGCCAGGGCAGTAGTGCTTGCCACAGGCTTGGATTATTTTGTAAATACTCTGCCATATAAATAATTTAAATATTTAACAATTAGTATATATTATAATTCTAATAGCCCTGATGTATATGATTATCATAAGAACCTTTGCCATAATTTTCCTGATATTGCTGTCAAATACAGCGTTTGCCGATTCTGCAAGCGATCTGCACACGCAAGCGGCATTTACTTTTGCCGGTCGTAAAATGTGGAATGAGGCTATTTCCGAGGAACAGGCGGCGCATAACGCAATACTGGTTAAATATTTCACGTGGGAATATTTGCGCGATCCTGAATCAGATGCCAGCTTTAATGATATTACGCAATTCATCGAACAAAACCCGGATTGGCCAGATAAAGCCGGGCTTGAAAAACGCGCTGAAGTAGCACTGATGGCGGATAATCCATCCGACGAAGTGCTTGCCGAGTGGTTTAGCAAACACCCGCCTCAGACCAATCTTGTAAAAATAAAGATTACTAAAAATTCTGAAGAATTAAAAAATCTTATCCGCATTGCATGGGTCAATGACAATTATGATAAGGCCACAGAAGAAAAATTACTGGATAAATACCACTCCGTTTTACGCACGGAAGATCATATAAACCGCATTGATCGATTGCTTTGGGAAGGTAAGGAAGAAGAAGTTAAACGGCTGTTAAAATTTGTACCTGCTGATTATCAGCATCTTTTTCAGGCGCGTCTTTCCCTTGCGGATGAAAAAACCCGCGCGGTTATTGACGTGCTCCGGGTACCTAAAAACCTTAAATCCAATCCCGGTCTCATCTATGAACGCCTCAAATGGCGTTTACGCAATGATGATAAGGACGGGGTGCGTGAGTTATTACTTAGCAGTCCATCCGTTCTTCCTTACCCTGAGAAATGGTGGCCAATACGCGACAAACAAATAAGAGAAGCGATTGGTGAAGGAGATATAAATTTAGCAGAAAAATTACTCGAAAGACATGGACAGAAACCAGAAAGCTCAAGCTACAAAGAAGTCTTATGGCTGAAAGGCTGGATTGAACTCGAATTCAAAAATCAACCTACAAAAGCATATGAAATTTTTACTAAGCTTTTTGACGAAAACGAAACCCCCGGAGGCAAAGCACGCGCGGCATACTGGGCAGGACGTGCAGCGGAAAAAATGGCCAAAACCAATCCGGGTCACTGGTTCGGTGAGGCTGCACACTATTCTACTACATTTTATGGTCAGCTTGCAGCATGGGAGCTTGAAAAGAACGATGGAACAAAAGCCAGTTATACAATTCATTCCACTACTAACCCAAGTTCAGATGAAAAAGAAGATTTTAAAAAGCATGAGTTAGTACAACTTATATATGCACTTGCAAAAGCCCATCAAAGCGATCTGGCGGGAAGATTCATTAACTACATCGTACAAAATGCAAAATCCAACGACGAAATACTTCTTGCTACAGAGCTTGGCCGCGACATAAATCGTATAGATTTTGGCGTAAGGGCGGCAAAAAAGGCTCTGCAAAGCGATGTAGTATCTCTTGAAAATGGGTGGCCAGTGATTACGGTGGCAGGTAATATGCCTCTTGAAAAACCGCTCATACTTGGGCTTGTACGCCAGGAAAGCGAGTTTTATTCTGATGCAATAAGCACATCCGGCGCCATTGGTCTGATGCAGTTATTGCCCGGAACTGCAAAAGAAACCGCGCGAAAAGCGGGCTTATCTTATTCCAATGAAAGTCTGTTTGATCCTAATTATAATATGATTATTGGCAGCCAATATTTAAATAAGCTAGTTGATAAATTTTCCGGATCTTATGTGTTAGCTATTGCAAGTTACAATGCGGGACCAGGCAGAGTTCAGCAATGGGTTGGCAATTTTGGAAGGCCGTCTTCAGATGTGCGTGAAACCATAGACTGGATAGAAAAAATTCCCACATTTGAGACCAGAAATTATGTACAGCATGTATTGGAGAATATTCAGGTTTACCGGTTTCTGATAGCAAATAAAAATTCGATAAAGCTTATGATAAGTGATGATCTGGTACGATGAAAAATAAATCCAAAAATATTATTGTTTCCGTTCCGGCATTAAAGCCCATGTCGCAAATGTTTATATATGCATGGCTCATTGCACTGATGGTAATTGCGGCTTACCTCGGCGTTCACGGAATGGGTTTTTATGGGTATAACAGCGACGAAAGAATGCATATCGATATAGCGAGCGCAACTACCTTGCAGCAGCTATTGCAGTTTTCCCATTATGAAACCCATCCGCCACTGCTTTATATTGTTCTCCATTATTGGCTTAAGATTTCCGATAATATTAATTTCGTGCGCAGTCTTTCGTTGATTTTTGGATTAGCGCTTATACCCATTTATTATCTTATAGGAAAAAAATTAAACGGCGAAATGATGGGGATTTGTTGCGCGGTACTCATAGCCTTTAGCAATGGCCTAATTATTCAATCTTTCCTGGTTCGCCAATATCCTCTGTTTCTGTTTTTCTTATCGCTCTCATTTTATTATTTTATACTCTGGCGTGATACCCACAAAAACTACCATTTATCACTTTACGCTGTATTTATGTTACTTGCTGGGCTTAGCCATTTTTCAGCATTATTTGCCATAACCGTTATTGCAGCCAGTGAATCCCTCCGAATGCTGTTTAATAAAACTCGCATCAGTGATCAGGCGAAATGGTGCCTCGTTAACCTACTTTTAGCCGCTATAGAACTAGCAATTTACCTTGCCTGGAAAAAAATATTTGTGGAAACCGCGCAGCCTTCCGATCTAAGCGTTCTCAAGATATATGCCGCACATTACATGTTCTTTGTGACTATGCCATTGCTCTATATGTTGTATTCGCTGGAGTATATATTTCCGAATCCACTGCTTTCCTTTGCGATTATTTTTCTGCCTTTAGCAGTATATAAAAATAAAAATTCTAACCTACGCTTTATACTCAGAATGGCAGGATTGGCCTTTACCCTGGGCTTTATATTACTGATTACTAATTATTATCCTTTTTACGGTGATAGACACTCACTCTGGATAATTCCGTTTTTTATCATTCCCTCTGCGTGGATAGTTGCAATGGCTTGCGAATGGTTACTAGTAAGATTGCAGGACAAACCCAATATCCCGTGGCAGGAAATTATCGCGATTTGCCTTATTATTATAGGCTTTAATAGTTTTAGCCCCAAAGCCAGATTTTTTGATACTTCTGAGTATACGATGCCTAAAAATATCTGGCAAGATGTTTCCAGTTTCACCGACGCGCTTGATAGCAAAGATCTTATTATAAACGAGAAAGATCAAAACGAATATTTCATGAATATTTACCCTCATCTGGGTGACGATGCGTACATAAAAACGGAGGTTCCACGAATCGTCCCTTATAAAAATACCCACATCATGTTCAACCCCTATTACCGGAGATTTTATTTTAACGAGAATATCATCGATATGATGATCTATGCGAAAAATCACCACATGCTGGATGGGGTGGATACACTCATATTTACGCGGATGATGTGGTCGTTAAATCCTGTGTTATCGCTCATGACATGTACTTCGCTCGATAAGAAAGTAATCACTTTTCCCGGCATGGATGAAGACCATGAGTACGAAAGAAAAGATATTATCTATAAACCACTCTCTATGCTGATAGTCTCAAAAGATGCGTTTTTTAATGAACTCATCTCGTCAACTGGCAAGGCGCATGGTTGTTTAAAAGAATATTGGGAAACCGAGGATTATAATGCCTCGCATGGTCAGTAATTGTATTGTTGGCAAAAGATTGAATTC
>Ga0206962_1052_pt1 | contig 44294 bp, 37 predicted proteins | sample Alteio_BWOrgHeat_27_FD_153241 | JGI IMG/M metagenome (GOLD analysis project Ga0206962, IMG submission 153241) | Enriched cells from forest soil in Barre Woods Harvard Forest LTER site, Petersham, Massachusetts, United States -... | ecosystem: Environmental > Terrestrial > Soil > Temperate forest >...
TAACCCGTGTTCACATTCCCTGTTGACACCAGGCCCGTATATGTCCAAAATGCTGCCGTGTCAGTGCGGGGCGGTACAAAACCCGTTAATGATGCTGTATGATAATGGATAGTCCCAGCCTGTATGGGTATATTGGATTGTGTGAAAACAATGACCCTTTGTGCGTGTATTTGACACAAAACAAATCCAAAAGCCAATGTAAGCAGCAACCTTTTCCTTCTCATACCTTTATAAACCTCGGCGGCAAATATAATGGGTAATCGGATTACTTGGTTATTGAGCAATCCACAAGGCCTGAAATCTGCCTAATTTAGCCTTATTCACTATTTTTAAAAATCATGGATTATTTGCCCATTGGACGAAAATCAGTATTTTGCCCGTGAATAGGATAAGCCATGAACAAAAACAGGTTGGAAGCATTCAGTGACGGGGTCTTTGCCATCGTTATCACCCTGCTCATCTTGGATGTAAAACTACCGCTGCATGTGGACTATGACCATCTCGGGGATGCCATATTGGCGATAATGCCCAAAATATTGTCCTATGGCTATAGCTTTATCATTATTGGTCTGTATTGGGTATCGCACCACAACATCAGCCGGTTCATGGTAAAAATAGACCGTGTGGTGATCTGGCTCAATATCCTTTTGCTGCTGTTTGTGAGTTTTATCCCGTTCCCAACCTCCTTGATGGGTGAATATCCATTTAAGCTGATACCTATATGGATCTATGGCAGCACCTTGCTTGCCAGCAATGTGACGGGCTTTTTTATCTGGCGCTACGTCTCAAAAAATTATCGGCACCTCAATCCCAATACCCCAAAAGAAGCCATCCGTGCCATCAACAAAAGTTTTCTATTTGTAAACCTGTTCTATATTGTGGCCATGGCAGTTTCTTTTGCCCATGTGTACCTAAGCTATGGGATTTTCTTTGGGGTGCTCGTCTATATGATTTTGTTCAGCAAAAGCGATCGGGCTTCGACAGTTATAGTTGCCCCGCAATAAGTTGCTTATCATGTCGCTGTATTTTTATTCGGCTTGGTGAACCCATTGTTGGATAAGTTTCCTATTTTCGTTATCCTCAAAACATGTCGATTATGAAACCATCCCCTACAAACTCCCCCATTTGGCTGATTTTCCTTGGCCTGTTCACAGCCTTGTTTGTCTCAAATCCCCTCAAGGCGCAACTCAAAGGCAGCTATACCATTGATGGCAGCTCGGCTGCAAGTGCATCCAACTACAAAACATTTGGTTCTGCGATATCGGACATGGTTTCCGGTACCCGGGCCGATGGAGGCACCGCGAATGGCAAAGGCGTTTCAGGGGCGGTAACCTTCAATGTGTTGAACGGCACCTATATGGAGCAAAATTCGTTAGCAGCTGTTTCCGGGGCGAGTGCCACCAATACCATCACCTTTCAATCCAAATCGGGGGACAGTTCCAAGGTGATTCTGGTAGATTCCACCTCCGCATCTGCCACCGCGAACTATACATTGGAATTGAATGCGGCAAAATACATCACTATCAAGCATATCACTATTTCGCGGCCAGGCACCAAGGCGTATGGGATTGCCGTGGCGTTAACCGCCAATACCAAGTACATCAATTTTATCGGTGATTTGCTTATAGGCAAGGTTGACCCAAGCACATCTACGGCAGGCATTGTGGCAGGAAATGCGGTAATCAATTCTACTGGTGCTGACTCGTTCTGTACCTTCTCGGGGAACCATTTTAAAAACGGGTACAATAGCATGGCCCTAACGGGTACTTCGTATGGATACAACAATACCATCACCAACAATATATTCGATACTGCGGGCATGGCAGGGGTATATACCACCAACCTGCAAACCAATATGATCATCAGTGGCAATATCTTCAATATGGGGCCATTCGCAAATTTTTCAGGCCATTATATATCGTATGGGGTGCGCTTGGAAAGCGCCATCAATTTTAAGGTGCTCAAAAACAGATTCTATGCAACTTCCGGGGCTTCGGTCAGCCGTTGCATTGTTATGTTTACCTGTACCAGCACCACGGGCAACCGAAATCTTATTGCCAACAATTTTGCTTGGGTCAGTGCCGGATCTACCAGTTCCACAGGTATTACCCTTGGCGGAAACTCAAATTTGGATATTGTGTACAACAATGTATTGATGACCTCGGTACCCTCAGCAAGTGCTGCCCTCTATGTTTATCCCCAATACGTGGGTTCCAGCAATATCATCCTCAACAATAACCTGATCAACAAAGGAACGGGAACCGCTATTGACAACTCAAATGTGCCAGCCACAAGCGGTTATTCTACGGGTGTCACCCGCTGCAATTATAACAACCTGTACACCAAGGGCAGCTATATTGGCAATTATCAAGGGAACCTGTACTCCTCCATATCCTCTTGGCAATCATCCACCAATTTTGACTCCAACTCAGTAAACCTGGACCCCGGCTATACCAGCAATACAGATCTGCATGTATCCAGTTCTGGGATCAACAACAAGGGACTTCCCTATACCAATGTAACTGATGATATCGATGGTGATACCCGGAATGCCACCACACCAGATATTGGGGCCGATGAATTTACCCCTACCACATTGGATGCGGGAATAACCAGCCTGGACAGTCCTGCTGTTTTTTGCGCTCCAAAAACGGCCAATGTTATTGTTCGGTTTACCAATTTTGGACAAAACACCCTTACCAGCTTGAAAATAAACTGGAGCGTGAATGGGACCACACAAACTGCTTATAGCTGGAGCGGCAGCTTGGCTACCGGTTTGGTGTCTTCCTCAGTATCAATAGGCACCTATACCTTCTCAGCAAAAACGCCTTATACCGTAAAAGTTTGGACCTCCTTGCCCAATGGCAGTGCAGACCAAAAAGCCAGCAATGATACCTTATTGAAATCAATAGCTTCCGGGCTCAGCGGCTCCTATACCATTGGCGGCACGAGTCCCGATTTCAAATCTTTTAACGATGCCTTGGATGCCATAACTTTGAGAGGATTGTGTGGTGCCACGGTGTTCAATGTCCGCAATGGAACGTATAACGAACAATTATCCATTCCCAATTATCCTTCTCTTTCTGCTATCAACACACTTACGTTCCAATCCGAAAAAGGTGATAGCAGCAAAGTGATCATCACCCAGGCATCAGTCAATGCCAATGGGGTGAACAATGTTGTGATCCAGATGAACGGTTGCCGGTATGTGACCATCAAACAAATAACCATACTGCGTACGGGGGCGGGCATCTATCAAAGCGCCTTCGAAATAAAAGGAAAATCAACAAACAACAGTTTGCTCAACAATGCCATCATTGGGGTAAAACTCACTGCTGCCAATGCCACCGGGGACGTGATAAGCTCTACCGCTGACAAAGACACCTCCAATACTTTTAAAAACAACCTCATACGGTATGGCAACATGGGTATCAATATCAGCGGTGATGCTGCCAACCACGAAAGCAATAACCTGATAGATGGCAATATTATTGACAGTACATATTCTAACGGGATAAATGTGACCTACAATGATTTGGTGACCATCAGGAACAATGCGATCACCCATACCGCTTATGGCAATTCTTCCTTTTCGGGGATGGTGCTCAACAGCAGCAATGGGGCTATAAAAGTAACCGGAAACAAAATATACATGCCCTATGGCGGAAGTTCGGGTGTATCCATGGTAAACTGCGTTTCCAAATCGGGGTCTGAAGGATTGATCGCCAACAATTATATCTCGGCCACCAAAGGGGCGTATATCGCTATTGGCCTGTATGATACCGTGAGCAACTATCAGAATTTTTATTACAATTCCATCAACCAATATAGCAGCCCTGCCGGGGTGGATTTTTATGCCAACGCCAGCAATATCAGCCTAAAGGACAACATGTTCCATAACAACGGGGGCGGATATGCCATCAATATCGTGAATACATCAGGGTTGTCCTATTGCAACTATAACGATCTTTCATCCGTGCTCGGCAATATCGGCATCTGGGGCGGGACCAAGGAAGCCGACCTGGCCTCATGGCAGTCAGCCTCTTCCATGGATGCCAATTCTATTTCCATCAACCCCACATGGCTTTCCAATACCGACTACCATACCTCAGATGTGGATGTGCATGGCAAGGGCAGCCCGATAGCAGGCATAACAACGGATATTGACGGCCATGTACGAAGCACTACCAAACCTTGCATGGGCGCACTTGAATTCAAAACACCTAAAAACGAAGCAGGGATATATGGGTTGGGCTCACCCACAACCATTTGCCAGGGAACCAACAGTATTGTGGCCAACCTGAGAAACAGCGGTAGTGATACCCTGAAGACTTGTACCATCAACTGGTCAATAGGAGGCGCGGCACAAACCCCCTACAGTTTTAGTGGGAAAATAAAACCAGATTCAACGGCAGCCATCACCATAGGCAGTTATTCCTTTTCATCAGGTTTTGTGGCTATAAAGGTTTGGTCTTCCTCTCCCAACGGAAAGACCGACAGTTTCCCCGCCAATGATACTTTTACGACTACCTTGATCATCAATGCCGCACCCACCGCCAATGTGGGCAGCTCCAAAACCATTTGTTCGGGTACAAATACCACCATTGGGGCTGCTGCAGTATCTGGAGACCGGTATAGCTGGACCAGCCGTCCTGCAGGGTTCGTGACCAACAAGGCAAACCCAACCATAAGCCCATTATTGAAGACGACCTATATCCTTACAGAAACCAATTCCACCGGATGTGCGAGTACCGATTCGGCTATTATCAGCGTCATTGCCTCGCCTACTGCGAGCGTGGGCAAGGTCAATAATACCGTTTTCTGTTATGGCGATTCTACCCGTCTTGGCAGTTCGGCCACTGCGGGCTATACGTATAGCTGGAAATCCGTTCCGGCTGGTTTTACTTCTACCCTTCCCAACCCAGCTTTCCCGGTAAACCTGACTGCCGATTATATTTTGACCGTTACCGCCACCAATGGCTGTACGGCAAAGGATTCGGTGAAACTGACCTCCAACCCATTGCCCAATGCGACAGTCATAAAACCTATTACCGTTTGTTCTGGAAACACTATTACTGTTGGCGGCACCGCTGTAACGGGTGATACCTATTTTTGGACAGATAATGGGTCATCTGGTTTCACATCCACATCTTCCAATCCGTCGGTATCACCCACCACTACAACAAAATACACGTTGGTTGAAAAGATAACTTTAACGGGATGCTCTAAAATTAACTCCACTACTGTTACGGTTGTCAATACGCCAACAGTTGGTACCATTATCGGTGCCACTACGGTATGTTCTGGGCAAACCATTGTGTATGCCCCTTCCGTAACAACCAATGGCGTAACCTATTCGTACAAACCAAGTTTCACCACGGGTACTACCACTAGCACCAATGGAGATTCGCTTAAAGTGCATTGGGCCAGCAGCGGGGTTGCCAGCATGTGGGTCATAGCCAAGGTAACTTCCGGCACCTGCAAGGACTCCGAGAAAATAAGTTTCAACATAAACCCTATTCCCACAGCCAGGTTTTCGGCCAAAGAAGTATGTTTCGGGCAGGCCACGGGCTTCACCAATGCCAGTACCAATGCCATTGCCACCACCTGGGATTTTGGGGATGGCGATACCCTCACCGCCAACAACCCCAACCATATTTATAAAGCCCCTGGCATTTACCCGGCCAAGCTATTGGCCCTCAATAGTTCCGGTTGCTATGACAGTGCTTTTGTGAACGTAAAGGTGGATTCACTGCCGAGGGTAGCCTTTAAGGTGGCTCCTAATATATGCATGGGCAATCCGGTACAGTTTACCTATAACGGTACCCCAAGTGCCAAAAGCTATATATGGGATTTTGGGGACGGAAACACATCCAATGCGCAATCACCTGGCAATACCTTCAACAAGGCAGGAACCTATAAAGTGGTGCTCACCGTAGTGAACAACACGGGTTGCAGCGATACCCTAAGCCATAATGTAATCGTTACTCCTCCACCTTCCGGCAATTTTACCATGACCCAGGGCAGTGGCAGGCTTTTCAATTTCATAGCCAAGGACACCACACTTACCAAATACGTTTGGGATTTCGGCGATACCACGGGCGGGGTTTCGGGTTTCAAACAAACACATACCTATAGCGGCGACAATACCTATACCGTGAAACTATCGGAAACGAACGGCAGTGGGTGCACGGCGAGCCATGATTCCACGATAAAGGTGAAGTACAATACAGGCATCGAAGGCATTGATGAACCGGGACTGGCCCAGATGGAGGTATATCCCAATCCTTTCAGCAACAAGACCATGCTTAGCTATGCCATAACCCAAAAGGCAACTGTAAAAATTGTGCTCACTGATATAACCGGAAAGCAGATCGCAGAACTCAAAAACGGCGTGGAAACCTCTGGGGCATATACGTTGGTTATTGATGCGGACAATTATCATATCCAACCCGGCATGTATTTTATAAACCTGGTTGTGAATGGCGTGAATGGGATAAAAAGGATCGTGAAGATGGAATGATCCTCTAAGCATCTGAGAAGAATGTCCTTGTAGCGATATGTTAAAAAACCATAATCGCCCAACTTCTCCATGCCAGGTGCGTTGTTCTTTGTTTACGCCTAATAATGATCCATGCCATATATCCATGCAGTAAGCAGCATTGACTTTCTTCATAAAATCGAACAATCCCAGGTGAAAGCATTGGCACATGACCTGTTTGCCCCAACTTTTCCGCAGATTGATAAATTGTTGGATATATTTGACAATACGGAAATTGAAAGCCGCAATTTTTGCAAACCCTTGGAGGACTATGCCCTGCTCAACAGTTTTGAGGAGCGCAACCAGGAGTATATCCGAATCACACTGGAAGCATCGGTGCAAGCCATAGAAGATTGTCTCAAAAAATGTGCGACCACCAAGGAAGCTATCACCGATATCATATTCATTTCCTCTACGGGGCTGGCTACACCCAGTATGGATGCGCTGATCATCAACCATATGCACTTAAATCCCCATACCAACCGGACACCCGTATTCGGGCTGGGCTGCGGGGGTGGGGTTTCAGGCATGGCCAAAGCAAATATGGCAGCCGTGGCCAACCCTGAAGCGGTGGCATTGTTGGTAGCCGTGGAACTCTGCTCACTCACCTTTTTGAAAAACGATTTCAGCAAAAGCAATTTCGTGGCTTCCAGTCTGTTCTCTGACGGGGTGGCTGCCTGTATCATCAAAGGGGACGCGCATGCAGCCAACCAGCAAACCCAAATTCGATACAAGGCTGCGGAAAGCAAGCTCTATTATGATTCCTTAGACGTGATGGGCTGGGAATTTCTCGATTCCGGGTTCAAAGTCATCTTTTCACAGGATATCCCTACTATTATCCATAAAAACGTTCGGGAAGATGTCACATCTTTTTTGGCCAAGCAACAATTACAACTGTCTGATATAAAGAACTTCATCTTCCATCCCGGTGGAAAGAAAGTATTGACTGCTTATTCAGAAGCACTAACCATGCCCGGCGACTTCTTGAAACAAACCCGTACCATCATGAACCAAAATGGCAACATGAGCAGTGCCACGGTGCTATATGTGCTGCAAAACTTTATGGAGCAGGGCTTTGAAAACGGATATGGGCTAATGATGGCCTTGGGGCCGGGTTTTTCGTGCGAAATGGTACTGTTGGATATGCAAAACCCAATATGAGCCAGGAACATATCATTGGCATTGAATTCTTGTGTTTTGTTGCCTTGGTGATCATGATTCGGCTGGCCGAATTATGGGTGGCCAAAAGAAACGAGAAATGGCTCAAAGGCCAGGGTGCCATAGAGTTTGGCAAAAAACATTATCCCTATATTGTGGCGTTGCACACCTTGTTCATTCTTGCCATTATCATTGAATTCGTTTTCCAACCCGCCCATCAATTTTACCCAGTGTTTTTTTTGATTTTCGTGTTGTTGGTACTGGGCAAGGTTTGGGTCATTGCTTCTTTGGGCCGATACTGGAACACCAAGATTTTGCGTGTGCCAAGTTCCGCCTTTGTGAAAAAAGGGCCTTACAAGTATTTCAAGCACCCCAATTATTTTATCGTGGTCTGCGAGCTAGCCGTCATCCCCATGGTATTCGGTCTGTACTGGACAGCCATCGTTTTTACGCTACTCAACGGTGTGATGCTTTCCATCAGGATTAGGGAAGAAGAAAGGGTTTGGAAAGAGTGATTGTTCATTAAAAAACTTTTGCTTGCTTGGCACTTATAAAACCTAATCACTTTTGACTTAGTTTAAGTTTTATATATGCCTTCTGTTCTTCAAAGCTCATCCCTTCAATGTCCTTATCAATTTTGTTTCTGATGTCCCGCATCATTTTCACGGCATCGAATGCTTTCTTAGCGAATTGCTTTTTGGGGAGATATTTTGCTTTGATGGCCATATAACTAAGGTATCTTTAACAATACTTAATTACTCAAAAATATATCTATTTGCCATTTATTGAAAGGGAAGGTTAAAAATAGGCAGAAAAAAGCTTCGATAAACGGGATCGGCCTTAGAAAAATTGGCGCCCGAAATCTGCGTAACTGGAGCGTCAAAAACAAAACATAGCCGCGTACCTAAGATGGACATATAAAAATAGCTTCCTCGGCCTTGTTTTGTTTAGCATTCTTGCGCGGAATTGTAGCGCAAGACAAACCCGCAATTCAGCCAAATTTTTCTAAAGCCTTGATTTTTTTTTACTTTTGCATCAAGGCAAAAGTAAGGCAAAGGCTTTTTTAGGTGATGATGGCATCTATATCATCCCAACTTTTTCCGCAAGCTTCGCAGGAAACATAATTCTTATCTTTGCCCCTTATTACACATATTCATGGATCAAAATTATCATACCCTGGAGGAATTGGACCTCAGCGCGTTACATGCCCCACATGGCACCACACTTATCTGTAAGGGTTGGCAGCAAGAGGCCGCATACCGTATGCTGCTGAACAACCTTGACAAAGAAGTGGCCGAAAAACCGGAGGAGCTTATCGTCTATGGCGGTTCTGGCAAGGCAGCGCGCAACAAAGAAGCCCTTTTCCTTATATTACAGGCCCTCAAAGATTTGGAAGACGATGAAACCCTGATTATCCAATCGGGCAAGGCCGTGGGGATACTGCCCACCCATAAGGATGCCCCAAGGGTAGTGATTTCCAACTCCATGCTGGTGCCCAAGTGGGCTACGTTCGATTATTTCAGGGAACTGGAAGCCAAGGGCCTCACCATGTACGGGCAAATGACGGCAGGTAGCTGGATATATATCGGGAGCCAGGGCATCGTGCAAGGCACGTACGAAACCTTTGCGGCGGCGGCCAAGAAAGATTTTGGTGGGACATTAAAAGGCACCCTATCTGTCTCTGCCGGGCTCGGTGGCATGGGCGGCGCACAACCACTCGCCGTGACCATGAACCATGGGGTGGCGCTGATGGCTGAGGTAGAAGAATGGCGGATACAAAAGCGAATTGAAACCAGATATTGTGATGTGCAGATCAATGATATTGATGAAGCTATAGATAAAGCCCTGGAAGCCAAGGCTGCCGGGGAAGCATTGTCCATTGGCGTCTTGTGCAATATCGTTGACCTATTGGAACGATTGATCGCCAGAAACATTGTCCCGGATTTGCTCACCGACCAAACCTCTGCCCATGACCCTCTGAATGGATACCTGCCCCAAGGGTTGAGCGTGGAAGAAGGCAAAAAACTGAGAAAAGAAAACCCAGATCAATATATCAAACAGGCCTATGACAGCATGGCCAAGCATGTGCACCTGATGCTGGAACTGCAAAAAAGTGGTTCGGTTACCTTCGACTATGGCAATAACCTACGTGGGCGCGCCAAGGAAGCTGGGGTGGAAAACGCCTTTGATTTTCCAGGATTTGTGCCTGCTTATGTGCGTCCTTTGTTTTGCGAGGGCAAAGGTCCCTTCCGTTGGGCAGCCCTTTCTGGCGACCCTAATGATATTGCCGTGACCGATGAAACCATCCTGGAGCTATTCCCAGAAGACCATGCTTTGGCCCGATGGATAAAGATGGCCCAAGAACGTATTGCCTTTCAGGGTTTGCCAGCGCGTATCTGTTGGCTGGGACAGGGAGACCGGGAGAAAGCAGGGGTAGCCTTCAACAACCTGGTGAAGGAAGGCAAAGTAAAAGCACCAATTGTGATAGGGCGGGACCATTTGGATACCGGTTCTGTAGCATCCCCCAACCGGGAAACCGAGGCCATGATGGATGGCTCGGACGCTATTGCCGATTGGCCTATCCTTAATGCACTCATCAGCACCTCTGGTGGGGCTACTTGGGTGAGCGTGCACCATGGTGGTGGCGTAGGTATCGGTTATAGCATCCATGCAGGAATGGTCATCGTGGCAGACGGCACCCCAGAAGCAGAAGTGCGTTTGCGGCGCGTGCTCCACAACGACCCAGCAACAGGGGTTATCCGCCATGCCGATGCCGGGTACGATATTGCAAAAGATACCGCCCGAAAACACCGGTTGGATTTGAAGGATCGGTTAGCGGGGAAGTAGGGATATATGATTTTTTGGATTATCTAATTACAGAATTTATATGTCTCGGCATGTTGCTTATTAATTTCATTTGTTAAATTGCAGATGAGTTATAGCACGTACCATGAAAAAGGGATTCCGTATTTTGATATTGATCGCCGTATTATTACCATTCTCCACTTCGGCAATCAATAAAATCCCTGATTCCCTCTCCAAATTCTATTTCAAGGCATCAGTGGGATATGGCTTGGGCATTAATGGGGAATTGGTAGAAAATACCGATAAAGACGGCAATATTACCAATACCCAAAGCAAGCTGGGAACAGGGTTTGGCTTTTCTGCATCAGCAGGATACCAGTTGTTCCCGCACCTCGGTTTTGAAATGGGCATTGGCTATTTTACGGGAATAAAAACGAATCTTTTTTCCAGTTATTATGGTTCAGAAACTAATAATGGAACAATAATTCAATGTGTACCATCTGTCGTTTTTGCTTCAAGGTTAGGCCACTTCCACCCTTATTTGAAATTGGGATTGATATTGGCCCTTCCTGAGGTTTACGCAGAAACTACAGAGATAGACAAGTATTCACCAAACCAGGCGACTACTGATAGTAAGTTTAAATATTATAATGGTCTTGCTTTGGGGGTGCAAACGGTTATGGGTTGCACAGTTCCCTTATCAAACAGCAGGTTTAGCATTTTTGCTGAGGTGTCTTTTAGCAATGTGGGCTATTTTCCAGAGCGGTACCAAAAGTATGCGCAAACCGTGAACGGGACCGATGACCTGTCAAAACTGACCATCTCAGACAAGCAATCCATTTATAAAACAAAGTTGTCCAATACTACAACGAATCCAAGTGATCAGCCAAGTTATTATTTGCAAACTTTAATTCATTTTAACACATTGGCCTTCAACATCGGGTTAAAATGGAACCTTGGAAATCTCTCGATACCTACATCTGATGAACGAAAAGAAAATCCATTTTATGTCCGGTTACAAGTCGGGTATGGTTTTGAAGAAAATGGTGATCTCTATTATGATGATCAAGAAGAATCTCATGATTTACAAACCACTTATTTTTCAGGTGGATCCGGGCTTAATATCGGTCTTGGCGCGGGGTATATGATAAATGAAAACCTAGGTGTTGACCTTGGCGCAAACTATGCCTTTGGTGCCTCGCTAAAGACCAAATATGGGGTATTAATGCCTCATGAGAATCCATTTCTTTTCCCTGATGAACCGATAGGTTCCTTGAACGGGAACATGCTGCAGGTAAACCCCTCTGTAGTATTAGCCACCCATATCCAAAAAATAAAACCGTATGCAAGGATAGGCATGCTTATCGGGGCGGGAGAAATTAATTCCGTCTATGATTATAATATTCCAATATCAAATTCATATCCCGGCTTGGGTGGCCAATTTCATTATGCATATAAGCTATATGGAGGCATAGCGTTGGGATACAATGCTGTTTTGGGCATTGCCTATCCTTTGAGAAAAAACATGGATATCTATACCGAAGCCGCCTTCAACAATATTTATTATGTACCGACAAATGGTGCACTTATCCAATACTCAAAAGATGGGGTGAACCAGTTGCCAAACATCAACAATTATTCAAAAACCATCAATTTCAAATATTCCTACAATGAATCTGTTTTTGCCAATTATCCGGATAAGGTTCAAATAGCATCCCCGTTGCAGTACTCTTTCAATACTATTGTGGCAAGCATAGGGGTAAGGGTTTGGCTTTAGCATGCACAACGGGGCCGTGATTTTGCCTTATGAAATTGGAATGATTTTACGCGCTATGGATTGGATAATTGATCCAAATTATTAAATTGCAGTGCACTTAATACATACCCCCATGAACAAGGGCTTTCTCGCTATGCTCGTTATATCCATTTCATCGCATTTTGCAATGGCTGCGGCTCAAACACCCCCCGATTCCCTCTCTAAATTCTATTTCAAGGCATCAGCCGGATATGGCTTGGGCATTAATGGGACATTGGTGGAAAATGCTGACAAGAATGGCAATGTAACCAACACATTCAGCAAGCTGGGCACGGGTTTTGGGTTTTCCGTTGCGGCAGGGTACCAGTGGTTACCGCATCTCGGGTTTGAAGTGGGGCTGGGGTATTTCATGGGCATGCAAACAAACCTTTTATCAAGTTATGATGCAACGGAAACCACTAATGGATCCCTGTTCCAAATGGTGCCATCCATTGTTTTTTCCACCAAATTGGGCCGGCTCCAACCCTACCTGAAAACAGGTTTGATCATGGCACTCCCAGAAGTGTATGGTGAAGACATACAATACGATAGAAGCAACCCGAACCAAACTATCGTTACCGATAGCAAGTTTAAATATTATAATGGCTTGGCACTGGGGGTGCACACTGCCTTGGGTTGCAACCTGCCATTAATGGACAACAGGTTCAGTCTTTTTGCCGAGGTATCACTAAATGATATTGGTTATGTACCTGACCGTATCATGATATATGCCCAAACCGTGAACGGTGTGGATGACTATTCACAAATGACAACTTCTGATAAAGAAGGAATATTCAGAAGGACCCTTTCATTGAACAATTCAAGCAATTCTGATAAGCCGACCGATCTTTCGCAAACCTTGATCCCTTTCAGTTCCCTTGCCTTCAATATCGGGCTGAAATGGAACCTTGGAAGACTATCCCTACCTATATCTGATGCGCGCAAAGAAGATCCCTTTTATGTGCGGTTGCAGGTCGGCTATGGCTTTGCGGGGAACGGGGATATCTATTATGATAATCAGGAATCAGCTCATGATTTACAAACTACCTACTTTTCCGGTGGTACAGGGCTCAACATCGGGCTCGGCGTGGGCTATATGCTGAATGAAAACCTGGGTTTCGATCTCGGTGGAAACTATGCTTTGGGCGCACCGCTCAAAACACAAATGGGAGTGACCATGCCCAATGCAAATCCATTAATTTTCCCCAACGAGCCCATCACTTCCTTGAACGGTGACATGTTGCAATTAAATCCGGCGGTGGTGTTTGCCACCCATATCCAGCAATTCAAGCCTTATGCACGCTTGGGAATGCTCATCGGTTCCGGAGAAATAAATTCGGTGTATGATTTTACGTTGCCCAACCAATTTGGTGGCCATTATAATGATGCCTACAAATTTTATGGGGGTGTTTCGCTGGGGTATAATGCGGTTTTGGGTATTGCCTATCCCATCCACAAGAATATTGATGTGTATGCCGATGCTACTTTTAACAATATTTATTTCTCTCCTACCAATGGTGAAATAGTGTCTACCCATACCTATCCCAGCGCAGGTACTTCCAGAGAAACGATCAATTTCGAATATTCCTACAACAATTCTGCACAACAATATAATTATGGCAATGGCCAGACAGCATCGCCCATTGTGTTTTCTTTCAATACTATTGTGGCAAGTGTGGGGATACGGGTTTGGTATTGATATTACACCTCCTTCCGCAACACCATCCCCGGTGCATGGCCGTATTGCTCATGGAAGCATTTGGAGAAATAATTGGGCGTGTTGAATCCAACGGAATAGGCAATTTCTGATATGGATAGTTCCCCTTCTTTTAGCAGGGTCATGGCCTTTTCCAACCGTACTTTTTTGATGAAATACGTCGTGTTGTTGTCGGTCAGGGCTTTTATTTTCCGGTGCAGTTGGGTGCGGCTCAGGTGGGCTTCCAGGCAGAGTTCTTCCACCCCAAAATCCACTTCTTCCAGGTGCTGTTCTACAATGGCCCTTAGTTTCAATATGAATTTGTCTTCTCGGTGGGGCTCTAAAGTTTCTGGCAAAGGGTTCAGGTTGCCTCGGTACCGTTCACTGAGTTGTTTGCGGATCAATATCAGGTTTTCGATGGTCAGCAGTAGTTCTTCGGTATTGAAAGGCTTGGATATATAGGCATCCACATGGGATTGCAGGCCTTTTATCCGGCTTTCCACCGCCGCCTTGGCCGTGAGCAGGATCACGGGTATATGGCTGGTGCGCTCATCTTCCTTCAAGGTATCCGCCACCTCATAGCCATCCTTTTCGGGCATCATGATATCGCTCAGCACCAGGTCTGGGATATGCTCAAAGGCCGCCGCCAAACCTGCGGCACCATCCGCAGCCTCCACCACTTCATATTCGGTTCTCAGGCAATTTTTTATATAGTTGCGTAGGTCGGCATTGTCTTCTATCACCAATATCCTTGGTTTATCGCTTTCGTTTTCAAGGATATCTGCCATCTCCTCCATAGGTAGGTCCATGGGACCATTCGCATCATAATCCAACACTAGGTTGAATGGATTTTTCGCTGTTGTTTCTCCTATCAGCACTGGCGAAACCGGGAACATCACCAAAAATTCTGATCCCATACCCAATTCGCTTTTTACTGAAACCTGCCCGTCAAACAATTCCACCAGTTCTTTCACCAGTGCCAGGCCAATGCCTGTCCCCTCCCCTTTTCGTGTATGGGAAGTATCAGCTTGATAAAACCGTTCAAAAACCCGTTGCTGCTGCTCCATTGAAATGCCTGGGCCAGTATCCTTTACGCGAATGTTCAGCCAAAGTTTGTCTCCGTTTTGGGTCGTTTCAGCCACTACAACCACCTTTCCATTTTCTGGGGTGAATTTGACGGCATTGCTCAATAAATTGGAGAGTATCTTTTGAAATTTGTCGGCATCGCAGGCAATGGTCAGGTCACCCAACTGCTCATCGAACATCAATTGTATCGCTTTGGCATGCGCATTGGCAGCAAAGGATTCCACGATATCAGAAATAAATGGGGCTACTTCTATGATGGATTCCTCCACCCGCATACTTTTGGATTCCAGCTTGTTGATGTCCAGCAATTGATTGATGAGCCTGAGCAATTGCTGGGCATTGCGTTGTATCCGGTTTAGCTCTGCATGGGTTTCGGGTTCTTTGGTTTTTTTCAGAAGTTGCCCAACGGGTCCTAAGATCAATGTGAGCGGGGTGCGGAATTCATGGGTGATATTGGAGAAGAACCGTGTTTTTATCTCGTCCATTTCTTGCAGGCGTTGGGCTTCCAGGGTTTCCTGTTTCAGGGCATCTTGCAAGCGCAACCGGTTGAGCCGAAACCTGAAAAACAGCAATATCCCGCCCGCAAAGGCCAACGCATATAGCAGATAAGCCCACCAGGTGAGCCACCACGGGGGCAGGATGGTAATATCCAGGCTGATGCCCTCTTTGTTCCAATACCCAGCCGCATTGGATGCTTTCAGGCGGAATACATAATGGCCGGGGGCGAGGTTGGCATAGGAGGCAGATCGGTCTTTTACCCCTTTCAGCCAATCATTGTCCAGGCCTTCCATTTTCCAGGAATAGCTTACCCGGTCTGGTGCCGTAAAATCAAAGGCGGCAAAGGACAGGTTCACCATGTTTTGATCGTAGGGTAGCGTGATGCTGCTGGTATACTCCATGGGGAAGGAAAGCGGGCTGTTTTTGGTTTTAATATCAACATCTTGGTTGAACACCTTAAAACCCGTAAGAGCCAGTTGAGGTGGCACTGTATCCCGAACAATGGACTCTGGTTTAAAATAATTGAAGCCATATATGCCGCCAAACATCATGGTGCCGTCTTTCCACAAAGCAAAGCCAAACCGGTTGAACTCATTGGATTGCAGGCCATCTTCCTTGGTGAAACCAGAAAAGCTTTCTGTCTTTGGATCGAACTTCGCCAACCCATTGTTTGTGCTCAACCATAAGTGGTTCGTGGCTTCTGGCAATATGGCATACACCACGTTGCTGGGCAGGCCATCCTTTTGCAGGTATTGTTTGATTTTAGAGGTCTGTTTGTTTATTTTCAGCAATCCGCTCCCTTCAGTGGCCACCCAAAGCGTTTCATCGGGGTGGGTTGGGTCTTCCATGAGGGCTAGGACATTACTGGTGTATTTGGCATCGGATTTATAGAAATATGTCACTTGGCCTGTACCCGGGTTCAGCCTGCTGAGCCCCTGTACCGTGCCCAGCCAGAGATTGCCCTCGGCATCATCGGTATATACCTGCAGGTCCATAGGGGATTGGGATTGAGCATTAAATATTATTGAATCCAGCCCGGTTTCAGTATCATTGAGCCAATACAGCTTCCCAACATTGCACCCAATAAACAGACGGCCTTTGCGGCTTTCAAAAAAGATGCAATTAGTCCGGTCGGCCAGCTTCACCTGTTTAGTCACCTTTCCGGCTTTATCCATCTTCAACAAGAAGTTGTCGTTATCTATTTTTTTGGATGACCAGACATCCCCGTTGCGCCTGATATATGCGGCACGAGCGGAACCCAGGTAGGTTCTGAAACCAGGCAGCTTATAGTTGGCCACCAGCTCCCGGGCCTGATCCATCGGATAGATGGTTTCGGTGAGCCAATTGTACAGCCAAAGTTTTTTGTCGCCAACTTGCCTGACGGTGACAAAAGACCAGTTTTGGTAAAAGATGTTTTCCAGTTCCAAATGGTTTTTTTGCACTACATCCAACACGTTCTCAGGATGAAAATGAAACTGGCGGCTCTGGAGGTTGAATTTGAGCAGCCCTTTCCCGGAGGTGCCCATCCACAATATATTGCGCCTGGCCAGGTATATGCAGTTGCTGGAAAAATCACCCACCGTGTTCATCGTGCCGAATTGGCGGGTGACGGGATCAAAATAATTTATGAATGGCTGATAATAACCATGAAGTGTCGGGTCGCCTAACCATTCTAGGAACCAGAGCACACCATTTGGCCCAGTGGATATCTTGCTAAAGTTGGCCTTGGAAAACCGGGGGTCGTTATATTCGCTGACCTTACCGTTTTTGGGGTCATAAGAAAACAAACCACCCAAAAAACTGAACCAAACCGATCCCATTCTATCAATGGTCACACTATTGGCCCTGCGCTCAAGTATCCTGTCAAACTTGGGGGCTGGTGTCTCTGCCAGGCTTTTTTGCGAACGGTATATCCCATCCTGCCGCACACTGTACAGATATCCTGTCGGGGATATGGCAATGCCTTGGTTGTAAACATTTTTTTTGTCCGCAGCGGTCTTCGCCAAGTAGGTGCTAACCTCATATTGGCCTTTTATCCCATTTTTGCCGGGTTGCAGCCCCGCTTTTTTATCCATTATATGTATCCTGAACAGGGCATTGTAATTGGTGACCCAGATATCGCCCTGAGCATCTTCCTTTATTTGCTCTATTTCTTTGGCTTCGGCCATATCGCCGGGTATTGCTACTTCCTCCACCACAAAAAAAATCCCGCGCTTGCGGTCAAACAGATCCAGGCCGCCCAGTTTGGTACCCACCCAAAGGTTTTGTGCTTGGTCTTCATGGATGGCCGTCACATCGTTGTCGCTTATTGATTTTGGGTCGCCGGGCTCATGGCGGTACACCATAAAGTTGTGGCCATCGAACCGGTTCAGCCCATCTTTGGTGCCAAACCACATGAACCCTTTGCTGTCTTCACATACTGCCTGCACCATGTTTTGCGATAGCCCATTGTCTATGGTGTACAATTCGTACTTCATTTCCTGGGCATGCACCGGGAAGGCATGAAAAGCCAAAACACAAATGCAGAAATAACAAAAAGCTGCTGATAAACGCATTGGATGGTGCTGTACAATAGCAAATATGCAACAATATTGTACCATATAGGCACATAGCTGTATTTTTTTGCCTGCCAAACGCCGTTGTTTTGCATTCAGGTTAGATGATGGACATGTGTCTGCAACAGCGCAAACCTGACCATCGGTTCTTGCTTTTCAAAATCAGCAAAGTAGAATGAACCGGGTACCTGTGTTCCGTGATAGGAATATAAAATGTTGTTTATAACAGGTTATCCGAATCTTTGGATAGCCGGGGGCTTGACTAATGGCTATATGTCCGGTCCCCGGTTTTTCCAGTCTTTAGCCCGCTCCTTTCCCTATTCATGAACGATTTTTGTTAACTTTACCGTTGTAAACGAAAGACAAAACGGGAACGACATGAAAACGAAAACACTGTTCAGCTTTATCATCATCTCCTGCCTCAGCTTGAGCCTGTTTGCCCAGGAAAAGAAAAAGAAGGCACCCAAAGGCGATAAGCCCAACAAGGAAATCAACAGGCCCATGGTAAAAAACGGGAAAGATACCCGGTTCTCCAGCCACAAAAAAAGGAAATTCAGGAAGCCCGGGGATGATCATTGAGCCAATTGGACGGCTAGCAATTTCTACTGAGTATAATGCACACTGAATCGCCCATTGGTGATATCACGGGTCCCATTTGGCAGGCCATTGGAGGCATGAAACTGAAATGTGCCAGCGATAATGTGCTGGTTTTTGTCAAAAAAAGTGATATCCACCGTTCCTGATGGGTTCTGGGTAATAAACCCCGGCCCGCTACCTTCTTCGTATAAGGAAAGGAAGTCCTTACTAAAAATTCCTGTCACATAATCATCACTTGATAGGCCGAATAGGTGGATACTTATACTAACAATGGATTTCCCAATCAAGCCATTTGTTTCTATCATCATCCCTGAAAAGGTAGTATCGGGATAGCCTTGTGGGAACCAAGCCCGTAACTCCTGTTTGCCTTGGGCATCCACAAATTGAGAAAAAGGTACGCCATTCACGTTAAAATGAATATAATCGGTTTCGCTGGGTGCCCCTACCGCAGCATCTTTGTGGCAACCGGAAAATACAATTAGGCAAAGGCATATCAGACAAAAGAAGGTAACACGCATGATGACTTGTTTATGAGTCAAATATAAGAAATATTTGGATAATTGTAAGTGTCTGAATCAGAATTTACAGAATTGAAAAATGGACAGAATTTGAGATAGATCAGGTTGCCTCGGCTTTACCCGCCAATCAGCATTGTTGCTTGCTCAATGAGTAGGTCAGTATATATCTTGTCTGCAAAGACACGGTCAATAAGTATTTTGTGGATGCGGGGCAGGCGGGGTTTGATGGGCAATACCATCATCCCCATATAGTGGAGTACATCGGTAAGGTGGCTCAGTGCCAATGCACCGCCCATGTGACCGGATGCGAGGCCCACCAGGGCCCCTTTTTTGTCTTTCAGGGAGCCGGGGTACTCCAACCCATCCAAGAACGCCTTGAGCACGCCGGGAAACGAGCCGTTGTACTCCGGAACGATAAAGACAAATTTGTCCGATCCGTTTATCTTTTGCTGTATCTCATCGAAACCCGCATGCTCCCCAGTTTTGGCAAACAATGCACTGAAGAGAAAATCCTGGGGTAGGTCTTTCAGGTCCAATATTTGATATTCCTGCCCCCGATCATGTAGTATTTCGGCATAGATCTCTGCCACTACCCGTGAGTAAGCCCCTTCGCGATTGGTACCTGAAATGATTGTGATCATGAGTATAGTGATGATACTTCTTTAAGAATTGTTGACTTTACCTCGCTCCAATCGCAAGGCGTGATAAGAATTGGCCCTGAATCATTTTCCGCGTCATCAAAATATACAAGACTCCTTGCCACCAGAAATTCTGCGCCATCATCAAATTTATTTAAATAGAATGACAATAGCTGCTTGAGACTAAATTCCTTGAGCAAAAAAAACAAATCTATAAAATCCCTGCGGGTTCCTCTTCCTGTAATGGCAGATAGCTTCATGGCGCCTATGTCCTCTTTGCTTATCAACCTTAGTCCATCCTCTACGATAAACGGTTTGAGTAAAGGGTAGCTGTAGTTGGCAAAATCGATTTTTAAGCCGTTTAAGTCCAGTACCAAAATGTTTTTGGTCAGATGGATAGGCCTGCATTCCCCAAGAGGGCTCAGCAACTCGAGTATTTCGTCTTTATCAATGGCATGGTTTCCAAAAAAATCTAGATCAACTGATTTTCTATGGCCTATTTGAAGCGCCAGAGAGGTACCACCTACCAAAACAAAATCCCGCAATTCCGCAATAACCATTATCTGGTTCAATATATCCAGTGTCCCTGGTTCGACTGTATCTGGGTGTAACATCGAAATTTCTCTTTAGGGATGTGGAAAATACAGCTCAGGAAGCTCAGCGATTTGGGATCCAACTCACGGCAGTCCAGCATTTCGTCCCGGATACGGTCCATTCCATAAAGTTGCTGGGCAAGTCTCCAATCTCGTGTTGTGCCGAACATGATGGCACGGCTTATCACATACCTGGCATTCTTTTCCCAGTCTATACTGGCCATGTCAGTATCCCAGAAAATCACCTTGCTGAAATCATACCCGGTTTTCGCCATCTCAGTGTTTCAAGATTGATTTACAAAAGTAACAAGAATCCAAACCATAAGTTGATTTGATTGGATAAAACCTATCCAATTGTCATTCAATGGATATAAAGTTGGCATCAATGCCTTTCAACATGCAACCGACAGAAAACTCTTCAAATAGGTTTTCAGGTGTTCCTGACAGGCGGCTTTGCAGTTTTCCAGGCTGCTGTTATACAATACGCCTTCATAATTGTGCTGGGCAAAGTACGCACTGAAAATTTGGTTGCTATGCCCAATGGGCCGTATCTCGTACATGTTCCAGGTATGCGAAAAATCATTGGATTCCGTTTGCGCACCCCACCATGAGCCGCTTTGTTCATGCCGCCACCAGATAAGTGGCCTGGTATTCTCCTCTAAAAATTCCCTGATGCTCATATTCACCGATCTTTAAAACCCAAGGGCAAAAATAAGACAGGATGACTAGAAAACCATAAGTTTTGACATATTTTTTGTCATTAAGGCAAGATAAACGTCAAGTGGTTGGTTGGCAAATTTTTGTGGTCATGGGCTGGCCAAAACGGGAAATTTTAGGAGTGGTTATGTGCTGGCTGCATCATACCCACAAGGTTTTATCTACAATGTCACGATTCGGTATACAATATAAAAAGTCAACGTGCCGTCACCATTTGTAGGGTTTGCTTTGGTTGAACTTATTGAAAGTGGATAGTTTTCGTCAAGTGGTTGGCGATTGTCATTTGATCCTGAAAAGAATTTTGCAGTTGTACTCGATGCGCTTAAAAAGTAATAATCCATGCAGCATAAAAAATAATTTGGACTCGGTGCCGTATATAAATCAACTTCACCAGAAGAGAGTGAATACGCGGTAGTACCAAAATTGTATTTGCCAATAATGCTTATTACATCAATCACTTTCCCAGTTCCAGGTGCCGCAATAAGGGTAACGGGACTGCTGTACAAGTTCTTGATTTGTGAAGAAGATAATGTGACTTTTACCTCTGTAAATGAACTTGAGATGGGATTTGCCCAACTAAGGTTACCATTCCCATCATTAGTGAGTGCTTGACCATTGGTTGTCGCCTGGGACGATGGAAACGAGTACGCCACGTTGTTTATTTTTACCACATTCCCAAGATTATCCACTTGGAACTGAGAAGAAGAACCTACTGAAAGTAGAGATGGAGGAGAAGTATTTCCGATGCCGACATTTACCTTGTTGCCCAAAATCATGGAATTGCTCTGGCTTACCTTGGCATTATACCCTATCGCAGCGGCATTTACCAAGGAAGCGGAGGTTACATCTGCACTGTCCCCGATTATTGTATTTCCGCTTCCTGTAGTATTCGTACGTCCGGCATCATATCCTGAAAAATAATTTGAGCCTCCGCTCGTATTGTTATTACCTGCCAAGTAACCCGTGAAATGGTTATAACTACCGGTATTGAAATATCCAGCCTGATACCCGCTGAAATAATTATTTACCCCGGTAACATTGGTAAATCCCGCCTGGAAGCCTTCAAAAAAATTGCCACTGGCCGTAGTGTTGTTGTACCCAGCTTTATAGCCCATAAATTGGTTGCCTTGGCCGATAGTGTTCGCATACCCTGCCGCAAAACCATCAAAATGATTGTTGTTGGAAATGGTGGTATTATATCCCGCCAATTCACCAATAAAATGATTGAATGAACCTGCCGTATTTGAATAGCCTGCCTGCAAACCAACAAATGTATTCCTGTTGCCATTATAGTTCAAATACCCTGCCTGGTAGCCACTTGAATAATTAAATGCCCCTGCATTCAGGTGGCCTGCCTGTTGACCGATAAAGAGATTTTGTGCTCCCTTGGTGCTTAAAACGGTGATCCCGGCTATTTTATACACAGAATCGAGGTTCATGGAGTTTCTTACGTCAAGGTCAAATTTTGGTTTTTTGCCTACGCCCACACTGTCAGTCGGATAAACGAGGAGGACATCTGTTCCTTTGCGGTACCAAGGTCCGCCGCTGGCATAATTGGTAAACAAGCCCCGCCAGGTTTTGCCATCAAAATAGAAAAAATAAGAAGAATCGTTATCGAAGACCATCAAGCCTTTGGCGGGGTTGGCTATCGCGTTTCGTTGCACACTGGTCATCCGGGGAATAAGTATGCCTTTATCAGTCGCCGTAATGTCTAGCACGGCTGATTTATCTGGGAGGGTATCTCCAATGCCTACAGCGTCTTTGGGGTTGTTCAGAATGACATGGGTGGCTTTTCGATTCCAAGGACCAGAGCCGCCCCCACCCGATGTCGATAAGGTCGTCCAGCCACCACCATTGTAATAGAAATATTTCGAGGAATCGAGATCAAACACAAGATCACCTATTACAGGGGATGGTATGGCAAGTCTTTGAACGGTAGTCAGTTTTGAAATACCAAATATAGAACTGCCATTTACCATCCCTTTCCACTTCACCCCATCAAAATAAAACAAATACGCAGAATCATTATCAAACACGATCAATCCTTTTGCGGGTTTGTTGATGCCAAGCCTTTGCAATGATGTCATTCTGGGAGGAAGGAAGCCCCGGTTTTGGCCACTAACATCCAACACCGCAGATTTGTCGGGATTGGTGGTTCCTACGCCTACCTGGGCTCTCGCCGGTGACAGGAAAAACAATGAAATGGCGATATATGCACAAATCAGATAAGGTTTCATGGCAGCATAATTTGACACAAGATAATAAATTATGGCCAAATGGGTATACTATGCCCTATTTTATTTCTGCATCTGTTGTGGATCTGTTTTTTGCGATCATCAATTTCATTTCTGCCATTTCTGTTTCCAGGTTGTTCAATTTGTTCTTGAGCTCCTGGTTCTCTTTTTTAAGCTCTTGCACGCCTACCAATGCTATTCCTGCAGGGTCTATGGTGGATATGGCCAAGCTATCGCCACCCGTATGGAAGAGCTTGTAAAAATCCTGGGCCATAGGGCCGATATGGATATTTGATGCACTTTCCCCTTTATAGTTCCATTGCGTTATTGGCAACTTTGATATCCTGTTTAAAATATCATTTCCGTTTAGGGTTTTGAAATTTTCCTTTTTGTTGCGGTCTGAGGCATTGGTCCAGGTACCTCCGGTGGTAAGGTAGGCACCATTGCCGTTGGAGGATGAGGAACCCACCTCCAGGGCATGGCCAGAGCCAACTGTGGCCAATCCGAACCCCCATGAAGTGACGTTGCTGTTTCCGAAAGCCATGGTATTGCTGGATGATACCAAGGAATAGTATCCAAGGGCGGTGGCATTCACCAAATTAAAGCTATTCGCATCCGCACTATCACCCACAAACGTATTGTGATGCCCCACTGTATTTGTGGCTCCGGAACCATACCCTAAGCCGACATTACCATAGCCAGTTGTGTTTTTCACCCCTGCATAAAATCCATCGAACAGGTTGTACGAACCAACAGTGTTCGCGCTCCCAGCCGACCACCCGCTGAACACGTTTCTGGTCCCTGTGGTATTGTAATAGCCAGAGCCATTGCCAACAAATTGGTTGAAGTTGCCCGAAGTATTGGAATAGCCTGCATTACTGCCCAAAAACACGTTGCTGGTACCAGTAGTATTGCTGAAGCCCGTGGCGACGCCCAGCATCACATTGCTGCTACCCGAAGTATTTTGCCACCCGGCCTGATAGCCCACAAAGAAGTTGCTGGATCCCGTGGTATTGGCATATCCGGCCTTAAATCCTTCGAATTGGTTGTTGCTTCCCGTAGTATTGGAATACCCAGCCTGGTATCCATCAAATTGGTTGGGATAGCCTGTAGTATTCGACAGGCCAGCCTGATAGCCAATAAATTGATTGGAAGAAGCAGTGGTGTTGTTGTAGCCCGAACTATCGCCCATAAATAAGTTCTGGCTGCCGGAGGTATTGTTATACCCCGCACTGTTGCCCTCAAATTGGTTTGATTGACCCGCGCGGTTATACAATCCCGTTAAATACCCTATGAACTGATTGTTGCTTGCCGTGGCAGAAAATACGTCCACCCCATTTCCGATAAAAAGGTTTTGGCTACCCGTAGTGTTTCCCATCGCACAATTATTGCCCTCAAAAAAATTGTTGCTTCCCGTGGTATTGTGATAGCCTGCGGAGGATCCATTGAAATAGTTGTTGGAACCTGTTGTATTGTAATAACCTGCCCTAAATCCAACAAAATGTCCTTCGCTTGATGTATTGTAATAGCCCGCACCAGCCCCAATACACACATTATTGATCCCCTGCACGTTGGAATACCCAGCCTGATAGCCTATAAATACATTCAAAGCTCCATAGGTATTGGAATATCCGGCCTGGTTCCCAGCAAAAAAATTTACACTTCCATATGTGTTAGCATATCCGGTACTATCCCCAATAAATACATTTCTAGAACCAACAGTATTTGAATAGCCTGCTCTATAACCAGCAAAACTATTCCCAAAACCTGTCGTATTGTTATATCCTGCTTCATTCCCTTCAAACTGATTATTGGCACCTGTAGTGTTTGACACCCCCGCATGGTAACCAATAAATTGATTGTTGCTAGCCGACACATTGCTGCTTCCTGCTATATAGCCAATAAAAAGGTTGTTGCTACCGGTTTTGTTGATGCTGCCCGCACCATATCCTTCAAACTGGTTGTTGGACCCTGTTGTATTTCCGGCCCCAGCACTATAGCCTACAAAATGGTTTTCATTGGCTGTGGTATTGGCATACCCTGCATCAAATCCACTGAAATAATTATTGGTCCCGGTAGTATTGGAATAGCCAGCCTGATACCCTTCGAACTGATTGGCATTGCCGGTAGAATTTTGATACCCGGCAAAACAGCCTTCAAAAAAGTTATTTCCTCCTTTGTTGGCATACCCTGCATAATATCCCACAAAATGATTGTTGGAAGCCGTAGTGTTTAGGAAACCCGTGCTGAAACCCTCGAAATGATTTTGGGAACCTGTGGTATTTGAATAGCCTGCCCAATGACCGATGAACTGATTCTCCGCTGCAGTTGTATTGGAGTAGCCACTCTGAAACCCTTCGAAAACATTTACACCTCCAGTAGTATTGCTATAACCGGATTGATAACCCAAAAAGGTATTCCCAGAACCCGAAGTATTGGAATAACCTGATCGATAGCCATTGAAGGTATTGAATTCGCCTACATTGTTCGCAAAGCCTGATTGGTAACCTACTATGGTATTTTGGTCACCAGCAACCATACTTTTCCCGGCATTTTGCCCCAATAATATATTTTGCGTGCCTTGGGTGCTTACTACGGCGATGCCCCCAATCCTGTACACAGAATCGAGGTTCATGGAGTTTCTTACGTCTAGATTAAATTTTGGTTTTTTGCCCACGCCCACACTGTCAGTTGGATATACGAGGAGGACATCATTTTTGCTTCTGTACCAGGGTCCACCGCTGCTATAATTGGTGTACAGGCCCCGCCAGGAATTGCCATCGTAATAAAAGAAATATGAAGAATCATTATCAAACACCATCAATCCTTTTGCTGGGGTTTTGATGGCAAGGCGCTGTACACTGGTAAGCCGTGGCACCAGAATCCCTTTATCCGTGGATGTAATGTCGAGTGCGGCCGATTTGTCTGGGGCTGTATCCCCTATACCCACCGTATTGGTTACCGTGTTGAGGTACACATGGGTGCCCCGGCTCGTCCAAGGGCCGGCACCTCCGTTGCCGCCAGAAGACAGATCGCTCCAGTCTGTCCCGTTGAAAAAATAATATTTGGACGAATCCAGGTCATACACCAAGTCTCCGATAGGCGGCGATGGGATGGCAAGCCGTTGAACCGTTGTCAAGCGGGATAAACTGAAGTTGTTGCCGTTCATCCCCTTCCATTTCGTACCATCAAAATAGAAGAAATAATCAGAATCCAGATCGAATACCATGAGCCCCTTGGCAGGTTTGGAGATGGCGTTTCTCTGTACGCTCACCATCCTTGGGGCAAGGAATCCCCGGTTCTGGCCACTTACATCCAGTACCGCAGATTTGTCGGGGTTGGTGGTTCCTACACCCACCTGGGCTCTCGCCGGTGACAGGAAAAACAATGAAATGGCGATCCAAGCACAAATAAGATAAGGTTTCATAGCAGCATAATTTGACCCAAGATAATAAATTATGGCCAAACCGTGATACCGTGGCCTATTTTATTTCCGCAACAGAAGTGGAGTTGTTTTTTGTGATCATCAATTTTATTTCTGCCATTTCGGCTTCCAGGTTGCTTAATTTGTTTTTGAGCTCCTGGTTTTCTTTTTTGAGTTCTTGCACACCTACCAATGCCACGCCGGCCGGGTCTATCGTGGATATGGCCAAGCTATCACCCCCCGTATGGAACAGCTTGTAAAAATCCTGGGCCATGGGGCCTATATGGATATTTGATGCACTTTCCCCTTTATAGTTCCACTGCGTTATTTGCAACTTTGATATCCTGTTTAAAATATCATTTCCGTTTAGGGTTTTGAAATTTTCTTTTTTATTGCGGTCAGAGGCATTGGTCCAGGTACCTCCCGTGGTAAGGTAGGCGCCGTTGCCGTTGGATGAGGTTGAACCTACCTCCAAGGCATGGCTACTGCTGCTTACCGTACTTATCCCAAATACCCAATTGGCTACACTGTTATTCCCAAATGACATGGTGTTACTGCTAGAAAATGTAGCAAGGTTACCTATGGCAGCTGAGTTAGAAAAACCTGATGCAGTAGCTTCAGCGTAGTAGCCGAGGTACAGATTATTGTTCCCGTTGTAGTTGATATCCGCTGAATATCCGAAGGCTGTATTATTGCTCCCGGATGTATTGTTGTATCCAACCTGATAACCACTGTAACAATTGTTTATGCCGGTTGTATTTTGATATCCTGCATTAAATCCCTCAAAGTGATTGTAATAACCCGTGGTATTGTGAAGGCCGGCCTGGTTGCCGACAAAATGGTTTTGATAACCTGATGTATTCGCAAGCCCCGCCTGAAAACCTTCAAAATGATTGTTGTACCCCGTTGTGTTGGCATATCCGGCCTGGTACCCAGCAAAATGCTCCTGGCTTCCTGTAGCATCAGTAAACCCAGCCTGGTAGCCAGAAAAATAGTTTGTATAACCATTGGTCACATTATGCCCCGCCTGATAGCCGATGAACAGATTGCTATAGCCCGCGGAAATATTGTCACCAGGCCCAGAGCCGATAAACAGGTTTTTTGTCCCTTTGATATTGATCATCGTCGATCCACCAATCATCAGCGAATCCGCATTTACAGGACCTTTCACATCCAACTTCCATGCGGGTGATTTGCCGATACCCACACTGTCCCCCGGATTTAGTTCCGTCATTTTGTTCCCGGTTTTGGTCCAATAATTAATAGACCCTCCTCCCCAGCTCAGGTTACCACTACCATCGTTTACAAGGGCTTGGCCAGCAACGCTCGACTGGGCTGTGGGGAATGAATATACCACATTGTTGATCTTGGCAATATTGCCATTCTTGTCCACCTGAAACTGAGAGCTTGAACCGACAGACAACATAGAAACAGGATTTGAATTGCCGATACCCACGTTTGTCCCATTTCCCAAGATGAGCGAATTGCTTTGGCTCACTTTGGCATTATAACCAATGGCTGTAGCATTGGTCAAGCTGCCCACGGATGCATCAGCGCTGTCACCCACAAAAGAATTGTGATTCCCATTGTACGCGGCACCGGCTGAAATGCCTATTGCGGTATTTCCGGAACCCGATGTCGTGTTCGCACCTGAGTTGTCGCCAAAATATTGATTATAGTTACCATTCCCGTTTTTCAACCCACTATTGTACCCCACAAAGGTATTTTGAGACCCACTCTGGTTGCCAGACCCGGCATTGGACCCGACAAACACATTATAATTGCCATTGAAATTCAAAGCCCCTGCCACAAAACCAATAAAGCTGTTTTGCTGTCCGCTGGTGTTGCTTGTTCCGGCATTGTACCCCACAAATAAATTATCAATTCCCGTAGTATTGCTATAACCCGATCTTATTCCTGAAAAATGATTGAAACTGCTTGTGGTGTTTGAATATCCTGACTGAAGGCCTTCAAAATAATTGTATGAACCAGTTGTATTGGAATAACCGGATTGATACCCAGAAAAATAATCGTTGGATCCTGAAGTATTTGCAAATCCTGATTGAGCTCCCTGAAACTGGTTCATTTTCCCGGAATTGTTGTTGAACCCGGCTTGCATACCTATAAAATGATTATAATCACCGGTATTGTAATACCCACTCAAGTAGCCCGAAAAATGGTTATAGTTGCCGGATTTATTGGAATACCCTGCCAAGTAGCCATCAAAATAATTTGACGTTCCACTTGTATTGTTATAGCCCGCATAGTTTCCCACAAAATGGTTGAATCCACCACCCGTGTTGGCGTAGCCTGACTTAGTGCCAACAAATAAATTATAATTGCCGTCAAGATTATTAAACCCGGAAAGATAACCGATGAAAATATTGTTATTGCCGTAATTGTAATACCCCGAGCTATCCCCTATAAATGTATTTCTATATGAGGACAGTTCTGAATATCCTGCGGAATTTCCGCTGAAATAATTAGAATAGCCAGAAGTGTTCTTGTACCCAGCATCGTTGCCACTAAAGAAGTTGTCAAATCCTGAGGTGTTGTTATACCCGGCATTTAATCCACTGAAATAATTATAGGAGCCAGTGTTGTATTTGCCTGCATCCTCACCCACGAATAAATTCTTGTTCCCTTTGGTACTGAGCACCGTCGTGCCCCCAATTTTATATACTGAATCAAGGTTCATTGAGTTCCTCACATCCAGGTCGAACTTTGGTTTTTTGCCAACGCCTACGCTATCCGATGCATTTATGAGAAGAACGTCATTCTTGCTACGGTACCAAGGGCCAGTGTAAGTGTTGGTGAACAAGCCTTTCCACGTTTTGCCATCATAATAAAAGAAATAAGAGGAATCGTTGTCAAATACCATCAACCCTTTGGCTGGCAAAGCAATGGCTATCCTTTGCGTGCTTGTCATACGAGGCACGAGGATTCCCTTATCAGTGGCGGTAATATCCAGGGAAGCAGATTTATCGGGAACACTGTCGCCAATGCCCACCGAGTTTTTTATATTGCTCAAATAAACATTCGATGCCTTGTTTTTCCATGGCCCTGTGAAGTTGGGTATGGGAGCAACCACCAAATTCCAACCCGATCCTGAATAATAGAAGTATTTCGACGAATCCAAATCAAAAACCAAGTCCCCTTTTACAGGGGAAAGCATAGCCAACCTTTGAACCGTGGTTAATTTGGGTATGCCATAATCTATGTTTACGATCCCCTTCCATTTCACCCCATCGTAATAAAACAAATACGCAGAATCATTATCAAACACAAGGAGTCCCTTTGCGGGTTTGTTGATGCCAAGCCTTTGCACGGAAGTCATCCTGGGCGGAAGAAAACCCCGGTTCTGGCCACTTACATCCAACACGGCAGATTTATCGGGATTGGTGGTGCCTACGCCTACCTGGGCATGGGCATGAAAGGCGAAAAACATCAATATTGCAAAGAAATGGGGGCCAGCTACCTTTTTCATATTCGGGGATTTTGTATGCCCCGAAATTAGGGCTAATTTTCAAAATCAATGCCGATACTGGCCTGTTCTCACAAGTCTTCCGAAAGGCGACTTGTTATCAAATATTAGATAATGCCCATTGACCTTCATCCATCTCATTATTCCAATTTCCTCATCTCCTTTCACATAAAGTATTCGACTTGTTGGCTCGCTGGCAGTGCCACGACAAATATGATTATTAACAGCTGATTGATTTGACGGATTATGGAAAGAACTTATATACGTCTTTCCGAAGCAGGAATCGGATCAGGTCAATTGTGTCTCCCTCGATGGAAACGCCCAATCGGTAATCATTCAGCTTAATCCGATAAAAAGTTTTGGAGCCTTGGAGCTTTTTAAGATTCTTGATCTCACGGATGTCTTTTGCATTCTCGATAGCGATCACGCATTTTGCCAGTTCCTGTTAAAGCAACCGATCTTTTGCTTTTTTTACATCCTTATCAAAAGATTTATCAATTCGAAGGATCATTTGCCCTGCAGCTTATTGATAAACTTATCTTTATCAACAAATTGCCCGGTCCTTCCCTTTTTTATGGCATTAAGCATCCCGACATCTTCCATTTCCTCATCTGTAAGCAGGCGGGCTTCGATATTCAACTTGGCTGCAAGTTTCATCAACAATGCTAGATCTGATTTTGATTTGCTTTTCAACAATGCTGTTCCCATGATTCAAAGATACAAAAAAGACCGTTTGCTTCAACCTTGAAAAACATTCTCTTCAACTACACTTACCGTTTCCTGAGGTGCCAATTTGGCACCTCAGGTAGGTACTATATCATTATCAGATAAGAGGTTTATCTTCCATGAAGATACAAAACTTCGCGGGTTGGAAGAACCCATTATACCACTATTCCCACTGGCTCAACCTCAATTTTGTTTGTCTTGCGCAATGGCTTTTCAGGCAAGAAAATGATCACGATCAGGCCGAGAAGCATGATACCCGTGCTCAGAAAGAAAACATGGGCCAGTGCCCCGGTATAGGCTTCTTTCACGATTCCCAAAAAGTGTTCAAACCCTTGGCTGATATTGGCCTGCATGCCTTTAGGGGCTGCGGTGATCATGGTCTTCATTTTGGCTTGGGCTTGTGGGTTCAGCAAGGCCTGCACGGTTTTGCTATCCATTACCAATTCTGATTTACCGCTCATTTTTTTCAACATGCCGACAAAAGGGTCATTGGCGGCAGAAGCCATTCTTGTGGCGAGTTGCGAGTTCATTAGCCCGCCCAGCAAGGCAATGCCAATGGTACCGCCCAGACCTTTGAACAACTGAGACCCGGCCGTCACCTCCCCTACCCTAGTTACGGGAAAAGCATTGAGCGATACCAGATTGAAAATAGGGATGGTTAGACCCAGACCCAATCCCAAAACAGCCATGTGGAAAACCAGTTCGGTATTGGTGGTAGCCACAGTGATCGTTGAAAATAGGTACATGCCCAAGCCTGCCAACAATATGCCCCCAAATGCGAGGAACTTGTACCTGCCCGTACGGGATATAACCTGCCCGCTGATGACTGCAGCAACGATGAGCGACAACATCATAGGGGTGAGGATAAGCCCGGAATGTGTGGCCGTAATGCCGATAATGCCTTGGGCAAATATGGGAATAAACATGATGACCCCAAACATGGCCATGGATGTAATGAGGGTGCTGAGCGAGGCCACGATGAATACCCTGTTCTTGAACAGATCCAAGGCGAGTATGGCATTCTTTGCCTTGCTCTCTGAGTACACAAAGCCTGCCAAGGCCAAGAATGATCCGCCAAGCATTCCCAATATCTGCCAGGAATCCCAGGGATATTGGTTGCCGCCCCAGGTAAGGGCAAGCAAGAAGGGAACCAGTGTGGCCGTCATAAAAAAGGAACCGGCAAAATCTATGGCAGCGGCTTTTACTTTGGTACGGATGGAAGGTAAGGCACCGATAAGAATGATCAAGGCAGCAGCACCCACCGGCACATTGATGTAGAATGTCCAGCGCCAAGATAGGTTGTCAGTGATCCAGCCACCAAGCAGCGGTCCAATAATGCTAGACAGTGCCGCTACGCCACCGATCATACCCTGGTATTTGGCCTGTACCGCTGGCGGAAACACATCCCCGATCATGGCAAAAGAAATAATCATCACAGCACCGCCACCGATGCCCTGCAAGGCTCGGAAAAAGATGAGCTGGTCCATGTTTTGAGAAAGGCCGGAAAGCGCGGAGCCCAATACAAAGATGATGATGCCGATAATGTAGAGCCGTTTGCGGCCCATAAGGTCGGCGAGCTTGCCATAGATGGCCATGGTAATGGTACTGGTAAGCATATACGCAGTGAAGACCCAGCTCAGGTGTTCCAGCCCATTGAGGTCGCGCACGATCTGCGGCATGGCGGTGGATACGATCATTTGGTCGAGAGTGGCCAGGAATATGGCCAGGATGATGCCCAAGAGGATAAAGGCTTTGTTGTTTTTCATTTTCATTTTTGTGGTTTTTAGTGTCCCGTATGAGCGGGAAAGGTTAATAAAATTTAAACCGGGCATCCGGTTTGTAGGTGAGGTGAATTTTTTATACCGAACGTCCGGTTTGTATTTTAGTCAAATTTTTTTAGCGTTTCAATTGTTTGTAAAATCCGTCCCAGAGCTTTTCCAGTTCCTGGGCCATATCATCCATCCTGCCATCGAGCATCAAGCGGATACCCACCCCGTCATTGGAGTAGATAAAAAACTGGGCGATCTGCACATCAGTCATGGTAGGGTTTATTTCACCGCTTTTGCGGGCCATTTGTACTATTTTAAGCCATCCTTGCAGTTCTGTCTTCTGTTGGGCATCAATGAGTTTTTTAAAGCCCGGCAATATTTTCATGGCATCAAAGATCAGGAAGTACACATTGGCATCCATCAGGTCCACTGATTTGTCCATTTCCTCGGCTTTCTGCAATAGCCCTTTCAAGAATTCCTTGTAGAACTTCTTCAGCGATTCATGGGAAAACCTGTCAAAGTCTATGTTCATGAACGGGGCATAAAAATGCTCGATTACTTCAGAAAAAAGCTGCTCCTTGCTTTCGAAATAGTGGTAAAATGCCCCTTTCGACAAGCCTGTCGCTTCCACGATTTCCTTCATGGTCACCTCCTTGAAGCTCTTCTTGAGAAAGAGCTTGAAAGTTGTATTGAGGATATGTTCTCTTGAGTCACTCATAAACCGACCGTTTGGTATGACAAAGGTAATGCTGTTTTTTGATTGGGCAAGGATTTGGGCCAATTATTTTTTCTGGTACTTCCAATTCCTTGATTTTCCCTCCGCAATCCATTTCAGGGCAGTTTCTATTCTTTTGGTGCGGGTGGCTTCTGTTTTGGCTTCTTCAAACCATTCTATGTATTCTTTTTTGTTGCCAGGGGTAAATTTGTCAAACTGCTCCTTGGCTGCGGGGCTTTGGCTCAGGTACTCCAGCACATATTCGGGCGTTTCAAGTTTAGAGAGATCATACCTGACCACTTTCCTCTTTACCCCAGCCTCGTTGAGGGCCACCGCATCCCGGATATATTCGATCATGATATCATCGGATGGGAGGTCGGCCATGGAGCGGATCTTGCCCAGGGAGCCCAGGGCTTCGTCTTTGTTTTGGAGCAGATGGTATGGGTCTTTCATGATCTGGTGTTTCATGAATCCCATACCGAGATGCTCTTTGAAGGCGGCGATCATCACTACCTGACCCTTGTAGTCGAAGTTGGGCGAGCCCCATTTTATTTTTTCCTGGATATCGGGGCAGGCCAGGTGCATGAGGTCCCGCAAATGGTGCATGATGGGTTGTGCGAACGGTGCCGACTTGGCTATGTAATCGTCGATTTCTTTTATACGGTTACCCATCACTTGCTGCTTTTTAGGGCAAATATAGCAACACTCTGGAGCAAAAAAAGATGGTTCAATCTAAACAAGACCCACCCCCATCACTGATAATGCACATAGAACTTCCCGTTGGTTACCGTTACCGAATCACTGTTGTTGAACGTTGATTTTGCAGTGAACGAAAACGTGCCAGCATACACTTTATGGTCTAGGTCGCAGGTGGTCACATTGAGCTGCCCTACCTCGCCCACCGATTCATAGGCATGCGAGATGATGCCACCATCATCCTTTTCAAAATAGAAGTTCAGGAAGTCGCTATGCGCGCCATATTTGCCCACGGGATGGATGTTGCCGGGTATCTGGATGGATAGCAGGCTTTTCTTGCCATTGATGGTGCTGGTCCCATATATTTCCAGTTCAGAATTATTGGGCTCCGAAGCCACGTAAATATATTTCGCGGTGATCAAAAAATTCCCCGCCGAATCCCTGTCTGGTTGCCAAGGCACGCTGTCTATGGTGCAGGTCAGGCTATTGGGTTGATAGGCAAATGCAGTTATGGTTGGGGATACTTTTGTGTCCTTCACACACCCAAAAAAGAGGGAAGGACCCAGAATGCCGACGCAAAAGATGTATCTCGAAATATTTGTTTTCATATCAATTTATTTAGTTGTGTAGCCAAGACGCCTTGGCCATTCTATGGGTTGCATTGGCCGCCCCAGCCCCCTCTCGCAAGGTAGCGCACAAAACAGTCCTCTATGCGTTGACTATTAAGATCGTGACACCGGATTCGAATTTTTGCTTTTGAAAATCATTAGTTTTGTACAACCTACGTAAACAATACCTCGAAATATGGAAAAGCTGAGAACACCCCTCCTGTTGATGCTTTGCGTGATTGTCGTATTCAGCACCGGCACCGCTTTCGTGCGGCAGATGCCCAAAGCACAATCTCCATGCGACCTCATAAAAAAATCGGTGAACAACAACACCGGTGAAATCATCTACACTTCCCCGCCGGTGGGTACTAAACCGCGGATCATCGTTCAAAAAGACTTTGTGCTCAACGAACCCATGTACTCCCTGCAAATGAATGCCGTTGGCGACTCCGCGAACCTCGATGCCTCCGGGGTCACGATCATCTTTGAGGATGGGACCGTCTGGACCAGAAAGGCAGCCCTATCCCTAAACGTGACCGACAAGGGGTTTTTTCAATACACCGGCTCACCGATGCTGATAGAAGATGACCTGCCGCTGTTCACCACCAAAAAAATAAAAAAATACCTTCTCTACACCTATTCCCAAGAAGTTACCCCCACCGAGGCCACTCAGGTACAGGATTATATAAAATGCATCAGGGATTTGAAAAAATAGGGTGGGGTAAGCACATGATCGGCGGGACGCCGCAGTACCCACACCATCGGGACGATAGCGGGAGCGGGGCTGAGCTCCCAAAAATCTTACGCCTCTAAGCCCATTTTTCTCTTCCATTGATATTTTTTCTGGCTTATTTTTCAAATCAATGATAATCAACCGCTTAAACAACGGCCTATTCACTGCTTCTATATCTCGACACCCGAAAAACCGCGTTTTCAGCATTTGGGCTTGTTTTCCCTGTTAAAACAGCGAAATAAAATTTTCAAATTTTCAACTGCCTGATAAACAATAATTTTGAGGCTAACTCATTGAGAGGTATCAAGGGATAACAATGAAAAAGCAGGCCAGTTTGCTGCAATCGCCATTTTTTACAACACGATTTTTGGGTCGCAGCAAAAAAAATCTTACGCGTTTAAGGGAACATTTTGCCACGAAGGCACTAAGAAATACAAGATTGGCCAGCTACTTTTTCTTTTTCAGCCATAACTTATCCCCCCTTTACGCCTTCGCGTGCCATTATTATCTCACGCAAAGGCGGTAAGGAAAAGAAATACAAGATTGGCGACCCACTTTTCTCTCTTCCAGCCGTTACTTATTCCCCCCTTTGCGCCTTCGCGCCTTCGCGTGCTATTTTTTTTTCACGCAAAGGCATTCGCAAAGAAATACAAAATTGGCGTGCTACTTTTCCCTTTCATCCCAAATCCTATTACAATACATAAAGAACGCTTGCCCAGCCTTTGCCAGGACATGAATGAGGACCAACAGCGCAATATACGTATAATTTGTCATATTTCCAAATATTTGGTCCTGTTTTTTGCCTATTGGGTATTGCGAATAGCGTATTGCGATTGAAATGCCGATCTCAATGACCGCCAAAGCGGTCAAAGGTTTATAGAAAAGCATTGCCCACCCCTACCCGACCAGGAAGTGGTCGAAGATTGTTGCCCTCGCTCAGCATCTGGCGAGAGTGGGCTATCCCTCTCTTTTCGGGAGCCTCCGGCCAATGGAGGAAACCCAATCGGCGGGACGCCGCAGTAGCCCGCACCATCGGGACGACGGCGAGAGTGGGGGAAAGAAAAAAAATGAAACCAAATTCCCTGAAAACAAGTTATTTTCGTATCTCAAAACATGCGCATGAAACCCTCCGCAAAACGAGTAGAACTGCATAAATACTTGGATACGGCTGACGATGCCACCCTGAATTTTCTTAGTGAAGCCATTGTGCAATATCAACTTAGAAAAGAAGAAAGGACACCTTTCAATCCGGTTGATGGTAAACCCATGACATTGCAGGAATATCATCAACTTGTCTTTGCGGGTGAAGAAGACCTAAGGAATGGTGAATTTTACACAAACGAGGAGGCCAATGCCATAATGGATAGCTGGGATGGCGAAGACCAATAAGATCATTTGGCGAAAAGATTGCCTCCGACAAATCAAGGAAATTAGAAAGTATATCGCGTTTGGTTCTCCCATTGCTGCGAAAAAAGTTGTTCAAGGAATTAGAGAGCGAATCATTATCCTTGAAAAGGAGCCATTTGCCGGCCCGATAGAAGAAACATTTATCCAATTCGGGCTTGAATACCGTTATCTGGTACAGGGCAACTATAAAATCCTTTACACGCATTTTAATGATGTTGTGTATATATCTTCGGTATTCGATACGCGAAGAAACCCTGATATGATGGGACAATCGATATCAGATACAGAATAACATCCCTTTTCTTTGCTCTAGGCTTTCTGTGATGTCACATAATCAGCGGGACGCCGCAATAGGATTGAAATGCCGATCTCAATGACCGCCAAAGCGGTCAAAGGTTTATAGAAAAGCAGAAGTCACCCCTACCCTCCCCGACCACGAAGTGGTCGAAGATTGTTGCCCTCGCTCGGCATCTGGCGAGTGTGGGCTATCCCTCTCTTTTCGGGAGCCTCCGGCCAATGGAGGAAACCCAATCGGCGGGACGCCACAGTAGCACGCACCATCGGGACGATGGCGAGAGCGGGAAGAGCGCTGCTCATCAAAAAACCTTTTGCCGGATGCAGGGCTTGGTGAAAAACCCCAACAACTCTGATCCATCGTCCAAATAATAACCGTTCTTGAAGAAGACCCTGATCTTTATGGAAAACGCCCCGCCGTCAGCCGATGTGCTTTGGTAGGTGAATGTCCCTGCCCCGTCGCAATCGGGTGGGGTACTGGGATATGCCTTTCTGATCATGCCGCTGTCGCCATTTACCCAAACCTTCGCACTGTCGAATATATAGGTGCGCTTGGAGGTGACATCATAATAGCTGGCCGAAGAATCGTAAAACACGAACCGCGAATATTGGCAGCAACAATCCTCGGTAGCTTTCGTGTCATAGTTGGTGGCGTTCGAATCCGTGCAACCCTTTTTCTGGCAACCGGCAGCCAGCACCAAAAAAGCTGCTAAACCCAAGAACAACAGATGATGGTATTTGCCTTTCATATGACAAACATAACAAAAATCCTGTATCCCATCCATCCTTGCTTAGCGTCAGACGAGAACGAAGCAAACGATCAACCTTTGAAGCAGTGATGCTTGTCTTCATCTACCAGCTTCACGAAATGGCTTACGGATTTCACCGTCGGCGTGGGGCCATAACTTTCCCAGTTACCGCTGGCCCGCATCCAGAACACCTTCCACAATTTTTTCGTTTTTATATACGTGGTTTTGGCAAAGGGATGCTCAAGGATCGTTTCGGGTTTGCCCCATTGCGGCCTGATCTCAAAAATCAATATGCTCAGCCCTTCCATGCGATAACCCAGATCCACTTTGCTCCGGATCTCCTCTGGCGGCCTGTTCCTTTGCAGAAATCCTTCCATGCATTCCAAGATGTCCAATATGTCCGAAGGTTCGAAAGATGCCATGATATGCAAGATTAGAGAATTTTAGGGCTTTTGAGAAGTTTTTTCCCGATTTTATCTGTTTCCTCGGTCCGTCTCTGCTTCCTTGGTCAGTCACCCAACAACCTTCTTCCCCGGCCTTTCTCCCGACAGACCGAAACACTCCCAATGAAGTATGCCTGCCCATGACCGCCAAAGCGGTCGAAGGTTTATAAAAAGAAAATAGCGGCCACCCCTCCGCTCTCGCTCCGCCTCTGGCGCGTGTAAGTGACTGAGGCCTCTGGCCAATTGGGGAGAAAACCCGATGGAGGACACCGCAGTAGCCCATACCATCGGGACGATGGCGAGAGCGTGGGTGCTACACAATATTTATCAACATTACATCTTTTGCCGCATGTGCTTTGCTATATTTGTGGCATGGAGTTTTGCAAGAAGTTTATAGAATCCCGGAAAAAGACACGGAACGGCCAAACCTTTGGCCTACTGATGGAGGATGTGCTTATCGCTATCCAAATAGCCGAGCTGGAAGGCAAAATGTATGAAGCAGCGTTGCATATACACAAAGAAGATTTCTTCTTCCACCAGATGCGCCTGCGCGACCTGCACAAAAAGTAATTCCCCAGCGAACCCGTCCTGGAAAAACTCCTGGACTACGGCGAAGTGAATAAACGGTATAAGGGGTGAGGGAAGGGTCAGGTTGTTGGTGAAAACACCAAACAACGGCATATTTTGGTGGGTCACTATACTTTCTGAATGCTGGGTGAAGGCCAACTACAGCAAAACTTCTAGACATATCATAAATACCGAAAACGCAAAAATGATCTATTGCACTGCGCAATGATACGAGCCAGTTGTTGCAACATATTGTTGATATTTAGAAAAATAGCGTAGCAAAAAAAAATTTGTTGGTTTGAAAATAGTTGTTAGTTTTGTCAAAAAAAATAAAACCATGCACACCAAATCAATGTACGTATTGTGGGCAATTATGTTCACTATTGCAATTTCCATCACTGGATGTAACAATTCAAAACCAAAAAGTGCCGATGCAGCATTAGCTGATTCCTCTAAATCAATAGGAACATACACCGCACTCAACACTACTTTTGCGCCGTCAACTCATCCTGATGGGGTCAAATATGGTGGGGATTTCAATTTTGATTTACCCATAAACCCTGCTAATATTACTGATCCTATCAAGTTTACTACCTATACATTCGATGAAGTTCGATATGATTTTGAGTATGCAGGAGATATCCAATCAATGAATTTGCAGTTTGTTGATCAAAATTATCCAAACTCGATAACAGTTGTACTTGGCCCCCCAAGTCGTACATCTGGCAACAAATACTCTGGTAGTATTAAGCTAGACCCACATAAATATCCCAATCGCACTACAATAATTACACAGGCAAAACAGCCTAAGGTTACCTTGCATATTACATTAACCAATCCATCAACAGCATGGCAAGATATTCTTAACATTAACAACAAACTTGTATGTAAATATAAATCAATAAAAGAGCATTGATAGAAAAGAATCCTTGATTCTTACTTATTGCATTGTTGATAGATAATTCCACTGCCCTCGTTCCGCTCCTTACTCAAAATGCATGAAGCGGCCGTGAATATCCGCAAAGATGCCTTCTATTTCCACCAAATGTGCCTGCGCGACATGCACAAAAAGTATTTCCCCAGCGAATCCGTCCTGGAAAAACTGCTGGACTACGGCGAAGGCAATAAACGGTTTAAGGGCGGATGAGGGGAAGGGAAGTTGTGCAAAATGTGAAGGCAAATAAAACAATTATCACCAAAAAACCTACACTTGCTCGAAAGCTGTCCCCGCTAGATAGAACGGCAAAATTATGTAGTCTCTACCTGTTTAAATTTGGTTCATAATTTTTAATAACCTTTTAAAAACCTTTAACATGGCAAACGACAAAATTGCACCCAAGGACAACAGTTCAAACCAACAAAACCCCAACAAGGGATCTGCTGGTACCAACAAACAGTATGACAAAGCGCAGGGCAACAAGGGTGCTCAATCGAACCCCAACAACAAGGGCGGCAAAAAATAATTGAGCCCTATTCAATCGTTACAAAACAAGGTTGAGTACTGAACGGCTCCCAGTTCCCAAGCCCTAATTATCGGAGCTACAAACAAACCCTTTATGAAAAGATCAAAAGGCAAAGGCGGAATGCCCAGTACCACTGGCAAACCTTCCGGCGGCGGACGCGACAACAAATAAGGATTGAACATCCAAAAACCAAATATGCATGAAAATGCAATAACAAAAGGAATGTGCATTTGTTACATTTATAATGTATTACAAGTAACTACAAGGCTGGCATTGACCAGCCTTTTGGTGTCTTTACCTTTTATCCAAGCTAGCAAGTGTAGGAAGTCCAAAGACTTCTATCCATTCTTTCCACCCAAGTGACACTTTGTTTAACACTTGCGTGAACTGGGAGCGGGGGCGGCGTAACTAGATTTATTCTATAGCCTCTAGCGGAAATACTTAATCAAGTTCGCCTTTTTGTAAGTCAGGATATTTCTTCATAAGCCTTTGAATATCCACAAGTTTATTTTCCCTACGATAAAGTTCAAGTAAAGCTCTAAAAGCAAAGAAATTCTTAGAGTTTAACCTCAATGATTCATTAAGAATTGTGTCAGCTCTTTCGAAATCATAATCTATATAATAATAATATTCAGCTTGCATTTCCCTTTGAATATCAGCTGCTTTCCAATCAAGACTTTTATCAGCCCTATCAATGAGTTCTACTAATGTCTCCAAATCATCATCATCTAATATCGGCTTCTTAATAAGGCAAGTAAAATATGCCTGTATGTGTAATATGTTAGTTTTTTGCCTTTCATAATTATCCCTAGCCCAATTTAGTGCTTCCATGTACTCACCATTTCGTAAATATACGTTGACTAACTCACGTTTACTTCTTGAGTGAGCCGGGTCGATTTCTAACACTTTCCTGTAATAATCCTCAGCAAGCTGCATATTATCATCGTTTCTGTGAAAAAACCCTAAAAGAAAATAATAATCCTTCAGTGTTTCATTTGACCTAAGGTCCTCCTTGAAATATTGGACTTCCTCAAAAAAACGCTCATCACTAGTTCTACAATATGCGAGACATAACCAATTTTTTGATTCCCAAATAACCTGACGATCATATCTGTTTTCGTCCTCCAAAATTTGCTTAGCTAACTTTATTACTATATCGTAGCGCGGAGTATAATACTCCCTGATTATAGATTTTATAATGAATGATGGAATTAAGTATTTCGGTGGTATATGTTTACCTTCCTTAATCATATTTTGAAGAGTAAACAAAAAACTAGCATAATCTGATGTTTCATCTAGTACAATTGGTTTTTGTAGAGATTCTCGCGCAATTTCTCTAATTTTTTCTGAATATACCCTATCCAATTCAGCCTTAGATCTGTTTAGATAGTCAAAAATAGATGTATTTAACTTGAGATATTCGTGACTGGCACTAACTCTATAGAAAAGCGACAAGTCAAATAACTTTTGTAGAGCTTCATAAACCATTTCCGATTCACCAAAAATTTCATAGACAATGTCATAACTGATAATTTCAAATTTTGAAAATGCAATTAATATTTGCTGACTTAAAACATCATCTTGCAAAAAATCAAATACTGCGAAAGCTCGAAGTTCATCAAATTCTTGGATATCATCAATCCTTTTTTTAGCTTCTACAACCCCGAGTGATTCAATAAGATTAGCTGCATAAATAATCTGTGCAGGTATACCCTTCAAGTATGGCAGGAAAAAACGTATATCATCAGGACTTACGTTCAAATTTATTAAGGTTAGGTATTGGATGAACAGCGTTTGTGTATCCAAATAAGATAATTCATCTACTTGAAAATTTAGCACATTTCTTATCTTTCTTAATAACGGGCCCATAAGGCTTGAACTTTGATACAAGGCATATAGCTACTTGATTTTTGAGATCTGGATCTGAAATAGTTTCCTTAAACCAGTCAACAATAGTGTGATTAGGTAGAATTATACTACCTTCATCAATTAAAAGCAATATTTCTCCATTATTCAAAAATTGCTTGATATACTTCTGAGCTAAAACAATCTTTTCACCAATATCAAGTTTTGAAAAATCATGCTTAAATATTTCTGGCACGCTTTCAACGAAATTTAATTTGTATATGAAATCTTCTATACTCTCCTTTGCACTAATAGAGATTGGAACAGGATCATACCACTTGTCAATAATTTTTGTCCTAACCAAAGCATTTTTTAAAAAAGTCCTACGGCCAATCCCATCGAAAAAACTTGAGGCTATTATACATGTTGGCTTTTGATTATCAATTGTTATAAGTTTTCTTTCAAAATCCTGCATCAAGTCATGCCGTCCAACAAAGAGTTCATTAATTTCTCTTAAATGCGAATATTTATTCAGATTACTCTCATTAAGAAGTTGACGTATTTTTTTTAATATTAGCACCTCATTGTTGAAATATTTTAAATTGTAAGGCTTTTTAATCCAATCCGGTATAAGTGGATTATTATGGTCAATGGTTTTATCAATAATAATAGGGAACATCCTAGCAATTATTTGCTTAGATATTAAGCCTTTTGCAGTTGAAATTTCTCTTTTTACCCATGGCGATTCTAAAGAGGATTTAGAAATAAAAAAGACAAATATATCCGAGTCCTCAAGTCCATTAAAAATTTCTTCAATTGTTAAATTTCCAGCCTCAAATGTAAATTTATCATAATGGCAATTGTTCTTGCCTAATTGAAGGGCGATTTTCTCTACAAGTTCTTTATCTTTGCTACTATGTGATAGGAATGCTTTTGCCATATGTGTATTTATTATTTCTATTGAATAAATTTCGATCTGCTCCAAGAACCATACTTTGATTGTACTTGTTCTGTCTTTTTAGCAAATCTATCACTTTCTATTTATAATTGATAAGGCAAAATTTTGAGTTTCTCCAAAGTCCTGTCAAGTCTGCTGTTCTGGCAAGTCTTAAACTGTAACCCATCTTCCCAATACATGGTGTGACAAAAAAAATCCAACTAGAATGCTCAAATTTAAGTGCCATCAAGGATAAAGGTCGTCTAGAGCATGCTATCTACTTAAGCGATAGCCTCCTACACCCTTTTTATGATCACCCTACATGCCCAACACTCAATTTGCGGTGTAGCATATCGATTATCTCCCAAATGTATACCATTAATCGGGCTTGTATCAATCCGATATAGATGGAACTGTAACCCACCAGTACCAGAAGAACCTCCATCACCTTGGGTGAAACCTCCGCCACTAGATCCTGCACCTCCGCCTTGGGCCAAACCATGTGTGCCCGCTTGTGCCAGGAAATTATAGCCACGAGATCCTGATGAGCTGCCTTCTGCGGTATATCCTCCGACGGAACCGCCTGTCCCGCCATCTGTAAGCATATATCCACCAACAGATGCGCCGCCACCTCCATCTGCAATAGCACATCCTCCTACAGAAGACCCACCGCCACCATCGGTTACTGTAAAACCTCCAGAAGTGGCTCCACCGTCTCCATTCGCTAGCGAATATCCGCCACCAGAATTTCCACTGCCGCCATCAGGCGTGGCGAAAACACCGCTATGGGTATTGGCCAATCCGCCCCTGGTTCCGGTAGAATCGCCTTCTTCAACATTTACTGCAAGCAGCAATACGGCAACCGCTGCAACTGCTGCAGCGCGTATGCTTTTTAGGTTTGTGGTTTTCATATCAGTTACGTTTTATGTACCATACCAAACCACAAACCATGCGCCACAAGTTGCTATGTCATAGGCCAAAGTGACGAAAATGCTTAAATCAG